>Ga0335074_10000110_pt1 | contig 139188 bp, 118 predicted proteins | sample Lox_Sample_23_FD_206715 | JGI IMG/M metagenome (GOLD analysis project Ga0335074, IMG submission 206715) | Soil microbial communities from Loxahatchee National Wildlife Refuge, Florida, United States - Lox_Sample_2.3 | ecosystem: Environmental > Terrestrial > Soil > Wetlands | place: USA...
ATGCTCCCCGGCGACCTCACAGTCGGCCTTATCTGTAACTGAGTGCTCTGAGGCCCAATCATAACCCGCCGTGTGCCCTTTGCAGTTTGCGGTTTTACAGGGAAACCCGCTAAACATCGGAACGCTGGATTTTGGTGGATTTGTTTCCGACAGCACCTTGAACGGGTCCTCGTGCTGTCGATAATAACCCCATACGCAAAATGCGATTAGCCCGATGAGTAACAACCATCCAATCAGTTTGTCTTTGTCCATGTGGGTGATCCTGATTTTCTGGTGCCCATCATACGCCTGGTTTTGAGCGTCCCGATTACTTTTTCTATTCGCATTCGCACAGAAAGCGTTCTTTGAGAGTTGACCGCTGGAAAACGACGAAAATGATTCGCTGAGTTGCCGGCTGAGTGAGGCGAGCATTGGCCACCCGGCCCAAATGCGCTCCAGAAAATCTGGTACTAAGAATGGCCTTCCGGAGCATAATATTTGCCTATGCCCGCGGATTCTCTTGCATGGTTCAAGACCTTCGTCACTTGGTTCCGTGCCCCCATAAAGACGATGCTGGTACTTGCGTTCCTTGCAGGCGCTGCGATATTTGTGCCTGCCTCTCGGCAAAAACAAATGGGGATCCTAGACTTTACGCGGAGCCACTTGGCATGGGAATGGGCAATACTTCTGTTCTGTGCGTCCATCGTGCTCTTAACTGTATTAGAGAGAATTTGGAAGCCCATCAATGCATTCATTCAGACGCTTCTTCTGAAGCGAAGGGTCCGAAACCATCTTTACAATCTCCCTGATGACCAGGTGCAGGTACTTTTGAAGTATGTAACAACTCGAAGAAGTTCCCTAGTTTTTCCTCCCAGCGATGGCTCTGTATGTGATCTAGCGAACAAAGGAATACTGTATCGATCCGCGGATATTGGAACATTCCCGCAAGGATTTTCCTATACCATCACGCCTTACGCAGCGAAGTATTTAGCAATGCAGGAGTTTCAGAAAATCTTGTCTCGTCGTAATTGATCGTTATTGGACTGATGCTTTCATTTAGCCAACCGCGACGAGAATGCCCGGGGTTGCTCTCCGGGCATTCTCGCTACTACTGCTGGGCGGATTTGATTTTTCGCACCACCAGGTAAATCCGGAGGGCGTAGTATATCGCCTCCAGTCCAGCTGCAAGGTGAGTCATAAGGACCTCTATATCGGAAATCTCGGCCTAAGCCGCTATACCAACGCTCTGCCTTGCGCACAGAGTTGCTGTCCGTTATATCACCTTTGACAACGCACCCCTCGGGAAGCTGCTTCCTTGACGCTCAGTGCGACGGGAACCAATAATAAATAGTGATACCTCCTCATGGTTCCAATGCGGCCCGTAGCTGTGGGCCGCGCATCGGCAGCCGGAGCTTCGCGCCGTCTGCTTTAACGTTTACGCTGCGCCTGTAACGGTTCCACAGGGCTGGGTCAGCCTGCCCGACGGCGCTGCCAACCTGCCAAAAGGTAAGAACGTATATGCGTCATCTAAATAAGGCCTGGGGCATCCAATGAGCACGAGCACTGCCCAAGCAACCACGCACCGGGCGCCGAATTTCTGGCAATCGACCAACGGCAAAAAGGTCGTTATGGCCGTGACCGGCTGCATCCTCTTCCTGTTCGTCGTAGGACACCTGCTCGGCAACCTGCTGGTGTTTGCGGGTGCGGCGCGCTACAACGCCTACGCCGCCTTTCTGCACTTTGACGACACGCTGCTGTGGATTGTGCGCAGCGTGCTCATCGCTGCGGTCCTGCTGCACATTACCGCCACGGTGCAGCTTGCGTTGCGCAACAAGAGGGCCCGACCGGTCGGCTACTCGCGCAAGGAGGCGATCAATTCTTCGTATGCGTCGCGGACGATGTACTGGAGCGGCCCGATCGTTCTGGCCTTCGTGATCTTCCATCTGCTCGAGTTCACGGCGGGCTACATTCATCCCGGCTCGCAGTTCATCCGGGGCGATGTTTATCACAATGTGGTTGCGGGCTTCAGCGTGTGGTGGGTTTCGGCCTGGTACATCTTCGCGCTGGCGCTGCTCGGTATCCACCTGCGGCATGGCATCTGGAGCATGTTCCAGTCGGTGGGCTACAACCACAAGAAGCACACGCCGCTGCTGAAGAAAGCCGCGCTGGTCATTGCCGTCGCCATCATCCTTGGATACATCTCCATTCCCATCAGCGTACTCACGGGGCTCGTAAAGTAAATGACACTCGACGCTCATATCCCTTCCGGCCCGATTGAACAGGCATGGGACAAGGCCCGCTTCGAAATGAAACTGGTCAACCCCGCAAACAAGCGCAAGCACACCATTCTGGTTGCCGGCTCGGGGCTTGCCGGAGCCTCCGCCGCGGCCTCACTTGGCGAGCTTGGCTACAACGTCCGCTGCTTCTGCTTTCAGGACTCGCCGCGCCGCGCCCACTCCATCGCCGCGCAGGGCGGCATTAACGCCGCCAAGAACTACCAGAACGACGGCGACAGCATCTTTCGCCTGTTCTATGACACGGTAAAGGGCGGCGACTTCCGCGCCCGCGAGGCCAACGTCTATCGCCTGGCGGAAAACAGCCTGAAGATCATCGATCAGTGCGTTGCGCAGGGCGTTCCCTTTGCGCGCGAGTACGGCGGCATGTTGACGAACCGCTCCTTTGGCGGCGCGCAGGTTTCGCGTACCTTCTACGCACGCGGGCAGACGGGCCAGCAGCTGCTTCTGGGCGCGTACCAGGCACTGGAGCGGCAGGTCCATGCCGGGACGGTGACCATGATTCCGCGCACTGAGATGCTGGATCTGATTGTCGTTGACGGGCAGGCGCGCGGCATTGTGACCCGCAACCTTGTCACTGGCGAGCTCGACGTTCACTTCGGCGACGCTGTTGTTCTGGCCACTGGCGGCTACGGCAACGTCTACTACCTCTCCACCAACGCCAAGGGCTCAAACGCAACGGCAATCTGGCGCGCGCACAAGCGCGGCGCGCTGTTCGCCAACCCCTGCTTTACGCAGATTCACCCGACCTGCATTCCCGTCTCGGGCGACTACCAGTCGAAACTCACGCTGATGTCCGAGTCGCTGCGCAACGACGGCCGCATCTGGGTTCCAAAGCAGAAGGGCGACAAGCGGCCTCCGAGCCAGATCCCTGAGGACGAGCGCGACTACTACCTGGAGCGCCGCTACCCGAGCTTTGGGAACCTGGTGCCGCGTGATGTTGCCTCGCGCAACGCCAAGGCCGTGTGCGACGAAGGCCGCGGCGTGGGCGAGACAGGACTGGGCGTTTACCTCGACTTCGGTGACGCGATCAACCGCCTGGGCGAACAGGTCATCCGCGAGCGCTATGGCAACCTGTTCGACATGTACCAGCGCATCACGGACGAGAATCCCTACAAGGTTCCGATGCGTATCTACCCGGCCATCCACTACACGATGGGCGGCCTGTGGGTGGACTACCACCTGCAGAGCACCATTCCGGGACTGTTTGTCGCAGGCGAAGCCAACTTCTCCGACCACGGAGCCAACCGGCTGGGCGCGAGCGCGCTGATGCAGGGGCTTTCGGACGGATACTTCATCATTCCCTACACGGTAGGAAATTACATCGCCACGCATAAGTTCGCCAAGGTTGATGAATCGAGCAGCGAAGTGAAGAGTGCAGTCGCAGGCGTAGAGCAAACGATCGACAAGCTGCTCTCGATCAAGGGCAAACGTACAGTGGACTCTTTCCATCGCGAACTGGGCAAGATCGTGTGGGACGAGTGCGGCATGTCGCGCACGGCGCAGGGTCTTGAGAAGGCCATCGGCCAGATTCGCGCGCTACGCGAGGAGTTCTGGCAAAACGTCACCGTTCCCGGCAGCGGCGATGATCTGAATCAGAGCCTCGAAAAGGCGGGTCGCGTCGCGGACTTCTTCGAACTCGGCGAGCTGATGTGCATTGACGCGCGCGAGCGCAACGAGAGCTGCGGCGGCCACTTCCGCGAAGAATACCAGACGACGGATGGTGAGGCTAAACGCGACGATGAGCACTACTCCTATGCGGCCGCATGGGGCTATGGAGGCGCGGACGGCAAGCCAATGCTGACCAAGGAGCCGCTTGAGTTCCACTACGTCCACCCAAGCCAGAGGAGCTATAAGTAATGAAACTAACGCTGAAAATCTGGCGCCAGAAGGGCCCGAGCGACAAAGGGAAATTCATAACGTATCAGTTGAATGATGTGAATCCTGAAATGTCGATGCTGGAGTGCCTGGACGTTCTGAATGAGTCGCTGATCGAGCGTGGCGAGGAGCCGGTTGCCTTCGAACACGACTGCCGCGAAGGCATCTGCGGTTCTTGCGGGTTCATGATCAATGGCGTGGCACACGGCCCGTTGCCCGCGACCACGGTTTGCCAACTCACGATGCGGCACTTCAAGGACGGCCAGCAGCTTGTTATCGAGCCGTGGCGCGCCGCTGCCTTCCCCCTGCTTAAGGACCTCGTGGTCGATCGCCGCGCTTTCGACCGGATTATTGAAGCAGGCGGTTTTGTGTCTGTCTCGACCGGGAATGCTCCGGACGGCAACACTATTCCCGTCGGCAAGGAAATCGCTGACCGCGCCATGGACGCCGCCGCCTGTATTGGCTGCGGGGCCTGCGTGGCTGCTTGCCCCAACGCTTCGGCCGCGCTGTTCACGGGAGCGAAGATTTCACATCTCGGCTTACTGCCGCAGGGCAAACCCGAGCAGGACCGCCGCGCCCTGGGCATGGTAGCGCAGATGAACACAGAGCCTTTCGGGAGCTGCACTAACATCGGCGAATGTACCGGCGTGTGTCCGAAGGAGATCCCTCTGGAAGTGATCGCGCACATGAACCGTGACTTCTGGCAGGCAAGCTGGAAGGAGCGCGAAGACCTGGTGCAGACGATTGCCCCGGTAACCAGTTGGAGCAACAAGACCAAAACCAAAAGTTAGGACCCACTCCAAGCAAGGAGCATGGCGGAGAAGACGACAGCAAGCAATTTGATACTCTGGAGTTTGGGAAACGACTGCATGAAATTTCTTTATCGCGCCTTTCTTCTGCTCACCGCTGCTTCCGTTTTCGCTTCCTTTGGATTCGCCCAGCAGTCCACAACCCCGGCCAGTCAAACATCCCCGTCGGCAACTTCTACATCGTCGACCCAAAGTGCAGACCAGGCCCTGCCGGACTCGCCCGACGCGGAAGCACATGTGAGCCCGCAGCCCAGCGGTCCGACCGCGGTCTTCGACACCAGCATGGGCCGCATGACCTGCAAGCTGTTCTCAAAAGCCGCCCCGAATACGGTCGCGAACTTTATCGGTCTGGCGGAAGGAACGAAGGACTGGACCGATCCCGTCACGCACCAGAAGATGCATGACAAGCCGCTCTACAATGGAACAACCTTTCACCGCGTCATTCCCGGCTTCATGATTCAGGGCGGCGATCCTCTGGGCAATGGCATGGGCGATCCGGGCTATTACATCGACGACGAATTCAATCCAAACCTGAACTTTGACATTGCTGGACGTCTGGCCATGGCAAACTCCGGGCCGAACACCGATGGCTCGCAGTTCTTTATCACGGTTGCTCCGTATCCCAGCCTCGACCAGCACTACACCATCTTCGGTCAATGCGATCCGCACAGCGTGCTCGTCGCGCAATCCATCACCGAAGTCGAACGCGACCCCAGCAACAACAAGCCTCTGCAGCCAGTAGTACTGAACAAGGTCACGATTGTGCCGAATGGCCAGCCGCTTCCGCCTCCGCCGTCATCGAGTGCGGCGCCCGTTGCACCGGCAGCGCAAACGAATCCATAACCTTTCAAGGAGCTTTCCTATGTCTCGCCAGCCTGGAATGTATGCCGTTTTCAACACAAGTGAAGGACAGATAGTGACTCGCCTGTTCGAAAAGGATGCCCCAAAAACTGTTGCTAACTTTGTGGAGTTGGCCGAAGGCAAGCGCGAGTGGACGCACCCGGTCACCAAAACGAAGAGTACCGAGAAGCTGTACAACGGAACCATCTTCCACCGCGTGATTCCCGACTTCATGATTCAGGGCGGCGACCCTGCAGGCACCGGCTTCGGCGGGCCCGGCTATAAATTTGAGGATGAGACCAAGGGCTCGCCACATAAATTCAACGTCCCCGGCAAGCTGGCAATGGCCAACGCCGGCCCTAACACCAATGGTTCGCAGTTCTTCATCACGGTTGCGCCTACAGATTGGCTGACCGGGCGCCACACCATTTTTGGTGAAGTGATCGAAGGACAGGATGTCGTGAAAAAGATCTCGCTTGTGCCTCGGAACGGGCAGGATAAGCCAAACAAACAAGTCATCATCGAGTCTCTGACGATTGAGCGGGCCTGAAAACCGACGTTCCGCCATGTATGCGGGCATAACCGAGGCCAAAGTAATAATGGGCCTCAACCATGTCTCTGGCCGTCATTAGGGCCCCAGAGGCGACTGGACCAACGGGGATTCCAAACTCGGCTGACTAAGATCGTTCAGCTCGGGCATTGTCGTCAGAGAAGGCTCAAGAGATGACGGCGTGGTGGCCCCTGGGGCCCCGAGCTGTAGGCGCTGTAAGCGCTTTAGGAGCTTGAGCTTGGCCTTTTCGCTTTGACCCACCCCATGATGGCCGCCTAGATTCTTCGAGACAAGGAGAGTGGGCGCCAAGAATTCCTGCTCTTCAAAATCAGCAAACCCAAAATCCAAATCAGTGCTCCAGTCAAGCGGGCTCCGCGTGCCTGGATCCAGAGGACTCAAAAGCGCAGTTCCCCTTGTGCTATCGGGAAAACCTTCCGAATAGCTCAGATCTTCTTCAGTTTTGGCTCCTGGGTGAGCAGCCGAGTTGGATTGACCGCCGCTAGCTCCATTTTCCAGCGAATATCCCTTCGATACATCTCCACCGATCCCAAAAACTGATGAGGATGCTGCGGTTCCAATGCCACTCCTCTCTGAAGCATTTGACATTCCAGGAAAAGCAAAGGTTGAAGCCTCGCCTGAAGGAGTTCCAAATCCGCGCCTACGAATCTCCATGGGGCCCATGCCAATCGCCGGTTCCCGCCCTCCGTTCAAGCCACCCATCGCGCTGGAAGGTGAAGTTGATTCTGAAATACGAATACCTTGAGCGCCGAGGCCAATCGTGGATCCCACTGCTCCGTTCAAGCCACCCATCTCGCTGGAAGGTGAAGTTGATTCTGGAAAGCGTTGCTCTTCCCGTTTGCCCTTCGATTGTGAGACCTCAGCCTCCAGGGCATTTATCATTTCTGTCGATTCAGCAGATGCTGTCACGGCGGCCGACACGGCCGCACTCGAGGAACTATTCACCAACCCGCCGACTTGATTTGTCGCTTCCGAGACACCTTGGCTCTGAGACGAATTGACACTGCTGTCACGATTAGCGTCAGGCGTCTGCTGAGCCATAAGCGCATTACCGCCGACGAGTGCCAGAATGCATAAACCTTTTGCGGTAGCTTTGTAATACATAGGAATTACCCGACGCGATCTGAGTATTCGGGATGCAACCTCAGTCTTGGAAGAGAGACATAGATCTGAATCAGGACTATAAAGATGATCGTGTTCCGGAAAAATGAAAAGTAGGTAGCTAGGGTCGCCTCCGTTGGCAAAAATAGGCTAATGAATGCAAGACTCACCAGCATGCAAGGTAGTGGCTTCAGGAATTGCAAGAGAAAATCATGAACTGCCCTCGCAATCAGAACTATAAGTAGCGGATAGAGGATCACACCGACGATCCCGAAATCGGCTGCTCCTGCAGTCAGAACTGAGTTGGCTTCGTCTCCGTAGCTGAAGCCGAATTGCTGATCGACGAGCCCTTCCTCTGAGAAAAACTTGTTCTTATCAGGATAGATCACACTTGGAATCGTGAGCTGCAAAAAGCCGAATGCGTCTCGCCCCAACGCTGGAGTCTTGGTTATGCTAGCATCGAAAACATTGGCCATGAATGACAGGATGAAAGTCCTGGTTTGGGCATTCGTGCGGGTTGCCGCCGCCGCCAATTCAAGGGCGTTTCCCTTTTTCATAAGCCTGTTGGCCGCCTCGAACCGCTGCGAAACGGACATCTTTCCGTAAATCCGGTGACCCAACGGGGCAATGCGTAAGAGCATGAACGTAAGACTGCATAAGGCAACCACGGCTCCCATAGATATAATTAGCAGCAGGTTACGGATGCCCTTTCCCCGCCATCTGTAACCAACTAAAGCAAGGACGAATAGAATTTCGATCGTTGTGTAGAGCGTCGCCCGCCTTCCCAGTACTGCAAACATGAGGATAAGGACGAGAGATGAGAATCCGGCAAGAAGCTTTTCTCGGCGCAATCTCGCGGTCACAAATGAGGCAACAGCCAAAGCCGTAATTGGCGTGTAAAGCCACGTAAGGAACATTCCCAGAATACTTACGTGCCCTTCGGAACTTGCTGCGCCCTCAATGGCAAGACTATGAGTTGCATATCCGCCTAACATGGCTAGTGCGCCGAGAAAGACTAAAGATCGCGTCGTTCGATCTATCTGCAGGCGAAAACTCTGACCGAAGATCGGCTTCTCGAATATCTCTCCAAAGAAATAAAGAAGTGCAGAAGAAAACAACACCGCAGCAATCCCACGATTAAGCACCCCTTCGCCCAGACCCATGATTTCGCTCAGCGAGAGTGTACCGCGGGGAAGAGTCAACCAGGTATTGAGAGCCCCCCCGCCGTAACCAAGGAGCAGGGCCATTGCAAGAAGGGTCGAGAGACGTGTTGGGGCATGCCTAAATAGCCAGTCCCAAAGTGTATAAACTGATACTGCTGTGGCTGCGACGCTTCCCAGCACCAGTCCCGGATCACCACTGAATACCCAGCTCAACATCCCGGCAAGTGCCAGAAAAGCAGGGATAGAGCTGAAGTACAGATGCCTGGGAGCTGCCAGATCATCTCCAAAAATGCGAGCGTGTGTTGGGTAATACGAGTATGAAGCGGTTTGTTGAGTAGTTCCCATGTCGTCGCACGACCGTGAATCGGACAGCACCATTATCGTCCGGTATCCGGACTCAATCATTAACTGACGTATAGATTACCGCGGTTTGAGCCGCAGCTATGATCGCTTCGATCCCGCGAGTTGCTAAAGTCTTGCCGAGGCTTGAAGGAACATAGAGAATGTCGCCGTTCTCGATTCTGACATCGGCCTGCTTACCGTACAGTATATGCTTCAGATCCAATCTCAAAACTTCATGACCTTGCGGCACCTTTCGAATCAGCCGGGCCTTGCTGAGCGCCGCAGATGGAGCCCATCCTCCAGCGAGCGTTATGGCCTGCAGCAGCGAAACGCGCTCGTTATTATCAATCAAAAACCCACCTTGCTTATTGAACGCACCGAGAACATAGATGATTCCGGCTCTGCCTACCTCAACCGTATCGTCAGGCAAGATCAATGGATTCTGCTGAGCACCCAAAGACTTTACATTTTGAACCAGATGGATAATCTTCGGGTGGTGTGGGTCGTCTCGGTGGGCAATGGTCACGATCTTACCGGCCTCGGTTGACAGCCCTCCAGCAAGAGCAATCAAATCGAGCAAGTGACGGCCTCCCCAGATCGGATACACGCCAGGATCCTTGACCTCTCCCAGTATCGTGGCGACTTCCGATGCATATTCAATCACTGAAACCGTTACATGAGGCTCGAGCATCAAGCCGTGAGTGCGTAGTTCAGATTCAATGCGCACAGCAGCCTGGATAGGGTTCAACCCCTTAACATTCACCAGACCCAAAACCGGCAGATTAACTTCACCATTCTTACTCACGCGCACCGAATCCGTGGAAAGCTCTGGCGTGTCAAAAACCTGCACGCTCAAAATATCTCCAGGGCCGATCGAGATCTTTTGCGCATTTACCGGCTGCTGGACTCGAAACCCTGTAGTCTGAGCCCAACCGGCAAGACCCGATTGCAGCGCACCGCACAGTAATATGAGAACGACCGCAAGCCTATTTTTTGTCATCGGACGCCCCATAGCCTGATCCGTAATTGCTCTTGTAGCCGTAACCATAGTGCTTCGAATAGGTGTAGTAATTTTCGAGTCGCAGATCTGCGTCGTTTACGATTGTGCCGACAAGGCGCGCATTAGCGCGTCGCAGCATCTCGCGTGTCCTCAGTAGGGCCTTCTTGCGCGTCACTCCTGCACGGACCAGGATCAACACTCCATCGATTTGCGACGCCAGGTTGAGGGAATCCGAGACAGCGAGAACCGGGGACGAGTCAAGGATAACCCGATCGTATTCGTCTCGCCATTGCTGCAAAAGCGCTTCCATAGAGCGCGATCCTAGCATTTCCCCAGGATTGGGTGGGATCGGCCCACGGGAAAGTACCTTGAGCCCAGGCAAGTCCGCAAGCGGAGTTTCATAGGCTTCCCTTCCCGCCTCCCGAGCGAGAACCGAAGACAAGCCACTGCGATTGGAGAGGCCAAACTTCAGGTGAGAAGTACCACGTCGCAAATCCGTATCTACCAGCAGGACCTTTTCGTCACGTTGGGCAAACGAAATGGCCAAATTTGCGGCTACGGTCGACTTGCCTTCCTCGGCAAAGCTACTCGCAACAAGAAATACCTTTGGCTCACGATCGATTGCAGACAACAGGATGGCGGAGCGTAATGTGCGAAATGCCTCTGCTCCCAGCGAATGAGGATCTAGATACGTCACCAGATCCGGCAAAAGCTTTTGTCTTTGAGCTCTCTGCGCTGCCTCCTTGTTGCTTGAGAAATGCGGCACTACAGCCAGTGTTGGCAGATGTGCAATTGTCTCCGCCTCTTCCGACGACTGAAGCGTATCATCGAACGTCTCTAAAGCAAATGCTAGGATGAACCCACCCACCAGCCCACCGAACAATCCGAACATCAAATCCGCCTTCTTTCGCGGCGAGTAGGGCCCCGGGGGAATAGTCGCGTGATCGATGATATCAACGTTGGTCGAGCCCAAACCAGCGGTGATACCTGCTTCCTGCAACCTTAGTTGGAGTGCGTCATACAGTTCGGCCGTGGACTCAGCAGTATGCTTGAGAATGTCAAACTGCGCCGACGATGCATTTTGACGATACGATTCCTGTTTGAGCGCGTCCAGACGGGCCTGCAGCAGAGACTCAGTTTTCACGGCGGTGTTGTACTCCTCCGCAAAGCGCTTCGTCAGGTTGTTGATCTCCGTATCTATGTCTGCCTGCACACTTGCCAACTGCTTATTGATCTCGCGGACCTTCGGATAATTCGGACCGAACTTTGAACGTAATTGTGCCTGTTCGACCATGAGGTCTGCCTGCTGCTCCCTAAGGGCGCCTAGAATCGTCCCAGGTGCAACCGAAACCAAGAGTTCAGGGTTACGAGTGAGGGCCATTCTGTAGCGGGCCTCTTTTACGATTCGGTCAGCTTGCGCCTGCGCCAATTGCTCGTTCACAGTCGTGAGACTGTCGGTGACCAAATTTCCGCCCATGCTGTCTGTTACCACGATGTTATGCTTTTGCACATAATCAGCCAGCGCCTGCTGATCTGCATCGACCTGCTGTTTCAATCCGGTCAACTGGTGCGCAAGCCAGTCTGAAACGCGGGAGGTCCCCTGAAAACGCGATTCCAGGTCACGTTGCATATAGGCATCGACGATCGCGTTGGCCGCGTTCATGGCAACCTTTGGGTCGGGGTTCGTAAAATTCACCTGTACGAGCTCGGTATCCGGCACAATCTCAATCCTGGTTGAGCCCTGGAACATCCCGATTAACGCCGTGCGCTCGAGGGGAGTCAATTGCCCGTTGTACGGATGCTCGGCAAAAACCTCGGAAAATGGTTTCTTATGGAACAGATCGAGAGCCCTGATGACATCCATTGCCACCGTTTCGCTGCGCATAATCTCGATTTGGGTATTAAGCGCCGTCTCTGGGTCTTCAAAGAAATTTGCGTTCTGCGAAATCAAGCTCTCCACGCCAATATTGGTGGAACGGCCAAGGTCGATGTTTACGCGCGCGGATGCTTGATATTGCTTGGTTGTCGTTAGGATGTAAAAGACAGCAAGCGCGATCCCGACCAAAGTTGTGGCCAAAATAAGCCACTTGCGCTTGAAGATTACTTTCCGCAGATCTGCCGGTGTAATGACTGCAGAATGTGATGAGGAGCTTGCCGCCGGAAACTCCGGCTGGGCCCCCTGGGAAGGGTTCGTCCACCCTTGCATTCGAAATATGCTCCTTGTTCCGATCCTGACTTCAAGCACTACTCCGGGCGAAGACAGCCCGGATATCCCTGGCCTCTCTTATCAACCTGGAACACGGTAGCAGTGGTTGATTGAGTTTATCCAAAATATAGACTCCGGAGCAATAGGTCAATTTTTGGCTTGAGAAAAGTGCCGGAGCCCACATCGTCATCCCGCAAGGCACACGTAAATCTTTGCTATTAATAGCGCGGAACCGAAGCATCGACTTCTGCCGACCAAGCATCAATACCTCCGCGCAGCGACTGTGCCCGTTCAAAACCCTGCTCGCGAAGCCACGCTGTCACGCTCATGGAACGCACCCCGTGATGGCAAATTGCAATGATATGGGCTTCCGGATCAAGTTCCTGATGGACACGGGCAGGAATCTCACCCATCGGGATCAGAATGCTACCCTCAATCCTTGCCTCCTCGTGTTCCCATACCTCTCGTACATCCAGCAGGACACACCCCGGTTCGCGGCCTTCAGACAACAACTCCTTGAGCTCATGCGCTGAAATTTCGTAATTAAGCATAGAATTTTAGGATACACGGCAGGACCCGTAGATCGCACCGGGGATCCGCCTGCCTGAAACCCGTGCCGCGTGATACAAGAAAGGGTATCCGCTGGAGACCTGAGCGGGTAATCGATCATGAACCAGGAAAAGGTCTTAATCGTTGAAGATGAGCTGCATGCCCTGACCGGACTTGCCGAGCTGGTTTCCGGCTGGGGGTATCGTACTGAGACTGCGCGTGATGGGGTCGAGGGCTTGGAAAAGGCGCTGGCCTGGCAGCCTGGAATCATTGTCGCCGACCTCAAAATGCCGCGCATGGACGGTCTTGAGTTACTGGAACGCCTCTCCGAGCTCAAACAGAACCAGGCAGTAGTGGTGCTCACGGCTCAGGGCTCAATCCAGTCAGCCGTAGATGCCATGAAACTCGGCGCATACGACTTCATACAGAAGCCGGTCGACTCAGTCCGATTGCGGCAGATCCTTTCCAACGCCGCACGCCAGCGTGAGACCGAGCAGGAACTGGAAGTAACCCGGCGCAAGCTGAGGGATGCCGGGGTTTTAGGGTTAATGGTTGGGTCATCGAAGAAGATGCAGGAGGTCTTCGCCCTGATCGAACGCATTGCGCCTTCCAATGTGTCCGTGCTGATCACAGGAGAAAGCGGTACAGGCAAGGAACTGGTAGCGCGCACGCTGCACTCGCTGAGCCCTCGCAAGGCAAGACCGTTCGTTGCCGTTAACTGCGCGGCCATTCCCGAAACCCTGATCGAAAGCGAAATATTTGGCCACGAAAAGGGAGCATTTACAGGAGCGATGGAACGCCGTGCCGGCTGTTTCGAGCTCGCCGAAGAGGGTACGCTGCTTCTCGATGAGATTGGAGAAATGCCTATCGGCACTCAGGCCAAGTTACTCCGCGTAATCGAGGAGCGCACTCTGCGGCGGCTTGGCAGCAAAATTGAATCTCCCGTGGATGTCCGCGTTCTTGCTGCGACCAATAAAGACCCCGCCGTGGCTGTCTCCGACGGCCATTTGCGCGCTGACCTCTTTTACCGGCTGAACGTATTCAACATTCATATGCCTCCGCTCCGCGAACACAAGGAAGACATCCCAGCCATTGTGGAGGCGATGATTCAGGACATGAATCAAAAGCACGACCGCCAAATCACCGGCGTCAGTGGCGAGATGCTGCAACAGCTTATGGCCAGCGACTGGCCCGGTAATGTGCGTGAGCTTCGGAATACGATTGAGCGCGCAGTCGTGTTAGGAGGCGAGGGACTGCTGGAGGCACGCCATCTGCCGCCGGGATTTGGAAAATCGAGTGGAAAGCCGGTCGAAACGGTGGTCCCTGAAAATGCGGTCCATATCGAAATAGGCTCCACAATTGACCATGCAGAGCGGCTATTGATCCTTAAGACGCTCGAGTCGCACGGAAATAACAAGACGCGTGCCGCCGAGACACTGGGCATTAGTCTGAAGACTTTGCATAATAAGTTGAAGGAGTATGGAAGCTCCACGACGGACAACGGCTCAGAAAATACCGACGAGCCGTGAAGCACCCTCTCTTGCCTGTTGTCCCTGCCGCGCTGCAGAACTTTCCCTGCCCCATTTTGCTTGACGGGCGTGCCTCATGCGATTGAAGACCAAACTCGCGATTACCATCACAGGGCTGGTGTTCCTAGTGGTGTCTGTGCTCTCTTGGCTGTACATCGGCCAGTTACTGCAGCAGCACATTGAGCAGTCCTACCTCTCAACGGACATTGTGGCGCATCAGCTGCTCTTTACGACGCGCGAAGCGCTCGAAAACGGCCTTAGAAATCAAACCATCAATGTCAACGATCCTGCGGCGGTCAGAGCCGCAGTTGCCGAGTCGCTGCGCAATGACGATGCATTAAATGCGCTGATCGCCTCGGTCATCAACTATTCGCCGACCGTCCAGGACATCGCTATCGTCGACCGCAACGGACGCGGCCTGGTGACTGCCCCCGACCCATCCCTCGAAGATCAGCCACTGCCGCAGCGGCCCAGTTACGCCTCATTGCGAAACGAGTCGCCGATCGAGATGCTGAAGATCGTGTTCGGCCCTCCCCGGGTTTACAACGTTTCCCTTGAACTTGACCGGGACAACCAGCCATTTCTGAACATCCAGATCGGCATTCGCACTACATTTCTGGAAAACGCACTGCGCCCCTGGCTTTACGGAGCTTTGGCCTTCACGGGACTGGCACTGCTGTTGTCGCTTGGCGCGGCGGCGTTTGTGGCCAACCTCGCCTTGTCTCCAATCGAGCAGATCAGTGCGCGCCTCGACGCGCTTTCGCAGGCCGAAGCAGGAACCGCTATCGAGCCTGTGCCGCCGCGATCTTCGGATACTGTCGTCCAGGTATCTCACAAGATTGAGCGGCTTGGCCGCCGCATGAAGGACGTTCAAGAGGTTTTTTCCGCCCTCAAGGAAAACCTGGATCAGATTCTCTCTAACCTTCAGGACGGCATGATGCTCTTTACACGGGATGCTCGCGCCGTTCTAGTTTCACGCTCTGTAGAGCGGTTTCTGAACGTCGACCGTGACGAGATCCTTGGCGCTTCTGTGCACGAGATCTTCGATCGGAAAACCCTCCTGGGCCGCACCGTCCGTCTCGCTTTTGATGCAGGCATCTCGATCGTTCAGGAAGAAGTCGTCACCGAAACAGGCCGCCGCATTGAGATCTCCCTCGACTTTATTCATGACGACCACGCCGTCGATCAAAGCCATTCGCTCGGAGCGCTGCTCACGCTGCACGACCTCGAGTCGGTGCGCGAAATTGAGAATGAGTTAGAAGTTTCCCGGCGGTTGGCGGCCATTGGAAGGCTCACCTCCGGCGTTGGCCACGAGGTCAAAAACCCGATCAACGCAATCGTCGTTCATCTCGAACTGCTTCGCAGCAAGGTAACGGGTGACGCCGGGGCTGCTCGGCATCTTGAGGTAATCCAGAGCGAGATACACCGCCTCGACCGCGTGGTACAGACTCTGGTTGACTTCTCGCGCCCGGTTGAGCTCCAGCTAAAGGACCAGGACCTCCGCGATATCGTCTCCAGCGTTCTTATGCTGGCCTCGGCTGAACTTGAAACCAGAAACGTTACGGTCGTGAGTGAGCTGCCCGAGCACCCGGTCATTGTCAGGGTCGACGCCGACCTGCTCAAGCAGGCAATACTCAATGTCGTGTTAAACGGGGCGCAGGCTATGCCGGACGGCGGCGAACTGGCCCTACGGCTCTCTGAGGATGCCCGCGCGGCCGTCCTGAAGATTGAAGATCACGGCGAGGGGATACCGAATGAAATCCGCGACCGGATCTTCGATTTGTACTTCACAACGAAGCGTGAAGGCAGCGGAATCGGGCTGGCCATGACCTATCGCATCCTGCAGCTACACCATGGCCAGCTTGACGTAGAATCGAGGCTGGGGAAGGGTTCGACGTTTACATTAAGGATTCCGGCAATCCCTCTTTCTGAACCGGGCCAGCGCAGCTTAACGGATACGAATGTACATTCTTTGAGGGGATCCGGTGAATGAAGTCCACTGGTAAGTTAGCTGCTCTGCTTCTGCTTGCTGCCTTTGTTACGGGATGCAGACACAGGACCAAAGCGATGCCTCCGGCAGCCGCCCAGGCTCCTACTTTGCCCGTTTACCTCAGCGAGGCAAATATGCCTCCCCCTCAACTCCCGCCGGTGGAATTGCCACACATCAGTCCTCCAAGCCCACCCGTCCCGGAGCAAAAACCAATAAAGCACCGCCCTGCTCACCATAAGGTAAAACACACCGAGGTTCAAGCGAATCAGAACCCCACGCCCAGTCAGCAGGCTGAAATAGCGTCAAATGGTGGCACGAGCGATATCACCCCCATTGGCCAACTCACAGCCGCCGGTGAAAGCACAAATACTCCACGTCGAAACCAGATCCTGGACGAAATAAACGCAATACAAAAAGGGCTGGATAACCTCAAACGCCCCTTGAGCAAGGACGAGCAAACAACCGCAGACCAGATCCGGACTTTCCTCACCAAGGCCAGGCAGGCATTGGATCAGGAAGACCTGGACGGAGCGCACATCCTGGCCACCAAGGCGAAAGTCCTGCTTACTGAGCTGACCAGCAAATAGCTGCTATCGTTCTCCCCATTTCAACTTGGAGCGCAGCACGTCAAAGAAGCCGGTCGCCCCCAGACGCACCAGCTTGACGCTGTAGTCCGAGCGCCGGCAGCGCAGTTCATCACCGACTTTCAGCGCTATGGCTTCCTGACCGTCGACAGTCAGGAAAGTCTGGTCGGGCACTCCCTCGATGCTCACGCTCAGGCGTGCATCACCCCGCACAACCATAGGCCGAATCGTAAGAAGGTGCGGACACACCGGCGAGATAACCAGTGCATCCACGTCCGGCACAAGGATCGGGCCGTTCGCAGCAAGTGAATACGCTGTAGAACCGGTCGGAGTGGCAATAATCACGCCGTCGGCACGAAAAACGGCAGCAACCTGGCCGTCGAGCAATACACGGAAGTCTCCCATGCGGGCGATGGCTCCCTTTGCCACAACCACATCGTTCAGAGCCTCGTGCTCAACAAAGAGTTCTCCATCGCGCCACAACTCGCTGTGCAGCATAAAGCGCGCGTCGACCGCGAAACACTGGCTGCACCAACCCTCAAGCGTGGAGTAAAGATCAGAGAGCCGTACTTCGGTAAGAAATCCGAGCGAGCCCAGGTTAACGCTGAGAATGGGGACGCCGGTCTTCGCAAAAACCCGTGCTGCGGAGAGCAGCGTTCCATCACCACCCAGGACAATCACAAGCTCAGGGTTTTCTTCCGGCAGCAGGTGCCGTGCCACCACCGGGGCCGCCTGCGTATAGTTGCCGCTCACGGGGTCAAGAATCGGGCTCAGGCCGTGGGCCTTCATCCAGAGCAGCAACTCCGGCAGCAGCGTGGAGAGCTCATCCTTCTGTGGCTTGGAAACGATGGCTACGGGACGCATGGGTATCAGTGTAACGAAATACCGGGCATCACAGTATGAAGCAGGAATTCTATGTTGCCTTCAGCTCCCTGGATCGGCGATTCGATCACCTCTACGTCCGCGCCCTGAAGACTTGCGACGCAGGCCCGGACCCGGTCAATGGCCGCTTGGCGGGCCAGCGGATCGCGCACAATACCCCCTTTGCCAACGCTCTCCCGTCCGGCCTCGAACTGGGGCTTGACTAGAATTACCGCTTCCAGCCGCTGCTTCCCACCAATGGCTCCACGGACTGCAGGCAGGACCAACGTTGAAGATATAAAGGACACGTCCATGGCAAGAAAACTGATCCCCTCTGGTAACTCTCCGGGCTGGAGTTTGCGGGCATTGGTGCGTTCCATCAACGTCACGCGCGCGTCGCGGCGCAAGCTCTCGGCAATCTGCCCGTAGCCGGTGTCAACAGCCAGCACGCGCTCTGCCCCGTGCTGCAGCATGCAGTCGGTAAAGCCCCCCGTGGAAGCGCCAATATCCAGGCAAAAGCGGCCGCTCAGATCGATCTTCCAGCGCTCCAGTGCGGCTTCCAGCTTCAGCCCGCCACGGCTCACATAGCGAGGATCATCGCCAAGCAGCCGCACCGCGGCATCTGCCCGAACTGCGTGTCCCGGCTTTTCGACTTTCTGCTCATCAACAAGAACGCGTCCAGCCAGAATGAGCGCCTGCGCCCGTTCGCGGCTGGAGACGAGGCCGCAATCAACCAGCAGCTTGTCTATACGGACCCTGGCTGCCTGCGTCTTTTCGATATGCGAACCTTTCTGGCGGTCCTTCATGAGCAAAAACCTCGCTCCGCGAAAAACGCAGGAGCAATAAATTGCTTCTAATTGTTTAACATCGATAGAGCCGGAACAGACTCGGTCACCCTACAGAATGCAGGAAAATCCTCCCAATCCGCATGTTCCCACGCTGCCCGACCGCCAGGTGCGGAAGAGCAGCTTTGGAGGACGGGGATGGATCATCGCTGTCATTGCTGCCATCACTGCAGTGGTTCTCGTTTACCTCGCCTATCACAGCTTTCAGCTCCAGCACCAGTTGGACGTGGAACGTGGGCAGATTACCGCGCTCTCGGCCCAGGCGGCACGCGCGCAGAAGCTGATGGACGCTCTTACTTCTCCCCAGGCCAAACTAATTACGCTTACTGAAACCAGGCGCCCGGCGCAACCGGTAGCCCACGCTTCGTACATCGAGCAGAGTGGTGCACTGGTCTTTATCGCCAGCAACCTGCGTCCAATACCATCCGACAAAACCTACGAACTGTGGCTGATCCCAGCGCACGGGGAAGCGCCGATTCCAGCCGGTCTTTTCCGTCCTGACTCGACTGGGGCTGCCTCGGTAGTTCTGCCTCCTGTGCCTGTGGGTATTGACGTCAAGGTCGTTGCCGTAACCATTGAGCGGGCTCAAGGCTCGCCAACACCCACCCTGCCGATCGTGATGGCTGGCCGATAGAACAAGGCACATTCAACCCTCGCCAACAGGCCATTGACGAAGGCACATTCAAACCGAAAGAATGTTCGCGAACAGGATGAAGAGCTCAAGAGCTGCAACGAAGAAGAAAGGGACAACGGCTGCCGCCGCCCGCAACAATCCCGGGTACCTCCACCCCATCACGCTTGCGGTCGATATTGGAGGCACCGGCCTCAAGGTCATGGCGCTCGACGCGCAAGGAAGCCCATTAAGCGAACGGATGCGCACACCAACTCCTGATCCTGCAACCCCGCAACGAGTCCTCGAAGCTCTTGATGGCCTCCGCGATCGGCTGCCCGCCTGCGATCGTGTCTCAGTAGGCTTTCCCGGAGTGATCAAGCACGGGCAGACACTCACCGCGGCCAACCTGCACCCCGACTGGGTTGGATTTCCCCTGCAGGCAATGCTCGAAAAGGGCTGGAAAATTCCCGTACACCTGGCGAATGACGCCGCAGTACAAGGCTACGGAGCCATTCGCGGCAAGGGCGTAGAACTGGTGCTGACTTTGGGCACCGGCTTGGGTTCAGCGTTGTTCACGGATGGACAATTATGCGCGGGACTCGAGCTTGGCCACCACCCATGGCGCAAAGGCAAGACCTACGAGGATTACCTCGGTAGAAGGGGCCTGAAGAAATATGGCAAGAAACGTTGGAATCGCCTTCTCTCCAAAGCAATTGAACAGACCGCGCACACCTTCAACTGGGACCACCTGTTCATAGGCGGAGGCAACGCAAAGCTGATCAATTTCGCGCTGCCGGAAAACGTCTCTACCATCTCCAATGAGGACGGCCTGTTCGGTGGTGTCGCACTGTGGAGCTACCGGAGCCGGACGCCCCAGGTAAAGTAGCCCTCGAAAGCACAAAATCTCCGCATGACATCTGTCATCTCCGATTCCTGACAACTTCCACTGCTGTCCACCCTCCCGCCTGAGCGATCCTGTCTCTGGTTAAGGAGACTTCCATGGCAGCAACTGCATACGCATCCGGATTTCAGGCTGGACCGCTTACCGGTCACCTGCGGGCATCGGCACAGCATCCCATCGCGCGGCTGCACTCCGTCACCAAGCGCTACGGGCAGGTGACAGCGCTCGACAATCTGAATCTCTCGCTGTATCCAGGCGAAGTAGTGGCCCTTCTTGGGCCGAATGGAGCCGGAAAAACTACAGCGGTAAAGCTTCTGCTCGGCCTCATTGCTCCAAACAACGGCAGCGTTCGCGTGTTGGACGGTAATCCTCGCGACTCCCAAACACGCACCAGCATCGGAGCCATGTTGCAGGTTACCCGCGTGCCCGAGACGCTGCGCGTACGCGAACACATCAATCTCTTCCGCAGCTACTATCCAAACCCGCTACCGGGTGAAGAGATTGTCCGCATCGCGCGCCTTGAGGGCCTGGAGAATACCTTCTACGGCAAGCTTTCCGGCGGGCAGAAGCAGCGCATGCTCTTTGGCCTGGCGCTCGCGGGCGACCCCAAACTGGTTTTCCTTGACGAGCCAACCGTGGGCATGGATATTGAGTCGCGCCGCGCCCTCTGGGAGCAGATCCGGTGGCTGGCCGCACAGGGCAAAACGGTTCTGCTCACAACCCATTATTTGGAGGAGGCCGACGCGCTGGCCAGCCGCATCGTGGTCATCGGCAAGGGGAAGGTTCTTGCCGAGGGAACACCGACCGAGATCAAACATCGCGTGGCCGGACGGCGTATCCGCTGCATTACGGAGCTTGACCTCGACTTTATGCGCAACCTGCCCTCAGTTCTGAATGTGGAGCAGGACCGCGAAGCCGTGATTGTGACCGCGACCGAGGCCGAGCGCGTCGTCTATGAGCTGCTGCGCAATGATCCATTGCTGCGTGGCCTCGAAGTCTCCGCTCCGGGGCTGGAAGACGCCTTCCTCGCGCTCACTCAACAGGAATCGAACTGATTTTGTAACTCAGGAGGCTACATTATGGCTACCGCAACGATTGCCGTTCGCCCACAAACGCTGGGCTGGAGCTACTACGCACGCGTGATCGCGCAGGAGACACGCTACGAATTTCTGAAGCTGTTTCGGGCCAAGGCATTCTCCTTCTCTGTCATCGGCTTTCCGGTGATGTTTTATGCGATCTTCGGCCTGACCAACCATCACCCGGAGTATGCGCGCTACCTGCTCGCGAGCTATAGCTGCTTCGGCATGTTCGGATCGGCACTTTTCGGGCTGGGAGCAGGCGTAGCGATGGAGCGCGCGCAGGGATGGCTGGAGCTGAAGCAGGCTTCTCCTATGCCCCGCATCGTATACCTCGTGGCAAAAACCATCACCTGTGCCGCGATTGCCATGATTACAGTGGGGATATTGCTGGCGATGGGGCTGACGCTGGGCGGCGTGACGATGAGCGTGGTTGAAATGCTGGAGCTGATCGGGGTGACTCTGGCGGGGGCCGTTCCCTTTGCCGCCATGGGCTTGCTCATCTCCTTCATCCTGCCGCCGAATGCCGGAGCAGGCATGATTAACATCGTCTACCTGCCGATGTCGTTTGCGTCGGGGCTGTGGATGCCGATCTGGATGCTGCCGCACTGGATCCAGAAGATAGCGCCCGCACTGCCGACCTACCACTATGCGCAGCTGGCGCTGAATATCCTTGGATATGCCCAAGCAGATACGTCCATGACACTGCACTGGGAAGCTCTGCTAGGCTTTACTTGTCTGTTGCTGGGAGCGGCTTGGCTGGTATTCACGCGCAGCGAGGCAAAGGCGTGAAGGTCTACGGTAAATCCGAGAATGAGGAACGCGTGGGGAGCCTGACGATGGATGACGGCTCCCGGCGTATCCAAAACCTTGCCCGGCGGATGATGGTGAGCCGTGCATGTCGCCGCGCGGATTACTGGGACTTTCTGTGGCTCGTCTACTCGGTTTTCTTCTTTATTGAGCCGATTGCTCGGCACAACACTCGTTACTGGATTGAGTTCGCCGTCTTTTATGTGCTGTTTCTGGCCTGCTATTCGGGCGTCGTTCTTGCCCGCCAGCGCTGGGTGAACTACGCATGCCTGGCCGCGATAGCAGTACTGGGGCTGATTTACTATCCGCAGAACAACGGCGCAACAGGATGCATTGTGTACGTTGCGGCGTTTTTACCGTTTGTGTGCGAGTCGCTGGCCGTATGCCTGGGTGGTTTCATTGTCCTCTGCCTGGCGTTGTTGATTGAGGGCCTATTGCTGCACACCAGCCCGTGGGCGTGGGGCTTCGGGAGCTTCTTCACGTTTGTCGTGGGCGGGACGAATTTGTTTATGGCGCAGAGAATCCGCGCCAACTCCAAGCTGCAACTTGCCCATGAAGAGATTGAACAGTTGGCCAAAGTGGCCGAGCGGGAGCGCATTGCGCGGGACCTGCACGATGTCCTGGGACATACACTCTCGGTCGTTGTCCTCAAGTCCGAATTGGCGGGCCGTCTGGTCGCCGGTGACCCGGCGCGGGCGCGGGCAGAGATTGCCGATGTGGAGCAGATTGCCCGCAAGGCGCTCAGCGAAGTCCGTGACGCCATCAGCGGCTACCGGTCAGAGGGTCTTGCCGCGGAGATCAAGCGCGCGCACAGCACCCTGGATGCAGCGGGTGTGACTCTGGTCTGCGAGGAGCAGCCGCCTGCATTGCCGCCTGCGGAGGAAACCGTCATGTCGTTGATCCTGCGGGAGGCCGTAACCAACGTCGTGCGTCACGCGCAAGCGAGCCAATGTGTTGTGCGCTTTATTACTCAGGACGGGAAACCGGCGCTGGTGGTTGAAGACAACGGACGCGGAGGAGTCCGCGAAGAGGGCAACGGGCTACGCGGAATGCGTGAACGCGTCGAAGCCCTCGGCGGACGGTTTGCTATCGACGGTACCAAGGGTACGCGTCTCACCATTGAACTACCTGCAGACTAGTCCTGCTTGTGCGGGTAGTCCACCTTTACGGCTACGATCTCATACGGATGCACGGGGACCGTAACCTTGTTTCCTGCCACGGAAAGCGCCGGGCCTTCGGGCTGCTCGAGCAGATTGGTCTCTGTCGCGCCTGTTGCTCCCGGAGGCAGCGAGATCGTGATGTTGCCTGACTTCCCTGCCCACTCATACAAGTGGAAGACCAGCGCGTTCGAGTCCTCGGCCTTCTTCATCGCCGTCATCACCACATTGTCCGGAGTGACGGAAACGAAAGAGTGGCGAGCGGGCATGTCGCCCGTGTGCGACTCAACCTGCGCGGCGCTGAGCTTGTAGTTGAAGTCGAAGCCGTGACGGACGGTCATAGCCTGCTTCCAGGTTCCGGCATGGGGATAGAGTGCATAGCTGAAGTGCTGATGCCCGCGGTCGGCGTTCGGGTCAGGCCAGGTTGGTGAACGAAGCAGCGTCAGTCTCAACACGTTTCCGCGAGCGTCGTAGCCAAACTTGCAGTCGTTGATCAGACTGAAGCCATGCTGGCCGTCGCCCAGATCCGCCCATCGCTGCGCCGGAACCTCGTACTTGGCCTTCTCCCAACTGTTGTTGCGTGTCGTAGGACGCTGAATGCTCCCGAACGGGATCTCGTAGGTCGCCTCGCTACTGGAAGCAGCCAGAGGAAAGGCTGCTTTCAGCAATTCGTGCGTCTCGTGCCAGTCAACATCGTTGTCCACCACCACCTGGTCAGCACCATCGGTCAAGATGATGTCCTGCACGAACTTTGAGTTCTGTGTGTGGCGCGTGACGCGAATGACAGCACGCAGCGGGGTGTTATCCACCAGCTCGACCGAGTCGGCAGTGTCCAGCCGCGTCGGTGGCACGTCATATGTGCCCGGATCAATATTCCATGCGTCGTACTGCTTCGGCTGATCGTGATAAAGCTGAAGCTCGTTTCCACAGCTTCCGGGAGCCAACGCCTCGAATCCGGTCTTCTTGTCGACGAGGCTGGTAATGCAGCCGCTCTCCTTATTGACTGTGACACGCAGGTTGGCGTTTTCAAGGGTAAGCCCCGACACCTTGAGGTCGGTGGCGAAGGAATGCTTGCCGGGAACCACGTGCAGAACTTCATATCCCAGCGAAGGAGCATCCTTCACATCCACCAGAAGCTTAAATGTATGGGTCTGCGGATCAGAGGAAAGCACTTCGGACGGCAGCACATGGTTGTCGGCATCAAGCACAGAGACGCTTGTCTCAGTGCGCGGCATCTGTACGCTCACTGTGACCAGCCCATTGCGCTGCCATGCCAGCGGATTAAAGACCATTACAGGCACGCCTGCTCCGCTGGTGTCGACGCGCGCGTCCAGCGTGTTGAAGGACTTCGCGGAAACCTGGTTGTCCTCCCAGTGCACGACATCGAAGTCCTTCTGCGCATTCTTGTAGTTGATTCCAATGCCGGAGCCGGCGGCGAGGTCATGAAAATCGTTGAAGGTGATCTTCTTCCACGCATCGGTGAGCAGGCTGTTCGGATATGAATTGCCGTCGAGCCAGGCGAGCGAAGCGACTTTTTCTGCGTTGAGCGTCCACTCGGGTGCGTCGCGCAGGTTCTTCTTCATCTTGGCCTGTGTGGTATAGGTGCCACGATGATACTCGAGATAGAGCTCGTCGTCCCAGGTGGGGATGGCGATCTTGCCCGCCACCGGCGAGGGCGGTTGATAGCCCTCGGCGATCGTCTTGTAGTTCCAGGTGCGCGAGTCGGGGGCTATCTCTTTCTGAATTGTGGTGAAGTAATTGATCGCCGTGCCGAACTGCATTTTGGGCACAACCATATCGCTGGTGACCCAGTGCATTCCCTGGTCTAGCATGGCGCGCGTGGGGCCACCGCCGTGATCACCGACCCCGTAGAGGTCCATCATGTTCAACATCCCCGGAGCATACTCGCGGGCCTGCTTCAGGTCCGCCGACAAGCGGATAGGGCTGAGGTTGGTGTTGGCATAGTCGTGCGGGAAGTAGGTAAGGACCTTGCTGCCATCGGGCGACTCCCACCAGAAGAGCTTGAGCGGGAGCTGGTTCATGTCGTTCCACGCCATCTTCTGGGTGACGAAATAGTCGATGCCGGATTTCTTGTAAATCTGCGGAAGCTGCCAATTGTATCCAAAGGAATCCGGGTTCCAGCCTACTGTGACATTCACGCCGTAGTGCTTGAGGTACCAGCGCTTACCGATGAGGATGGAGCGAGCAGTGGATTCGCCGTCGGGCAGGTTGAGGTCAGGCTCGACCCACATGCCGCCGACCACTTCCCAGCGGCCTTGCTTAATGCGCTGCTTGATCTGATCGTTCAGCGCCGGATAATCGTTCGCCAGCCATGCGTTGTACTGCGCTGCCGACTGCGTGTAGGTGTAATCCGGATATTCTTCCATCAGCTGAATCGCCGTGCCAAAGGTGTCCTTGACGACACCGACGGATTCGGTCCACGGCCAGAGCCAGGCTGCGTCGATGTGGGAGTTGCCGGTGACGTGAAAGGTAGCTTCCTGCATGAGCGGCCGCAGGGCATCGAGTTCTTGCTGGGACGCCTTCAGCGAAGCGTCAAATGCGGCCTGATCGCCCGCGTCAAGCGCCTTGAGATCGACAGCAGAAATGGACTTATCCAACGTGGCTTCATCGGCAGGAATATTCTTCGACAAGCTCGGGACCAGCAATGCCGCGGAAACAAACTGGGTACGCAGGTCCTCAGGGTTCGGCCTGTTGGGCGCGAAATCGATCTTCATCTCCGAGCCGGCAAACTGCTTCTTGTCGACTGTCGCCAGCAACTTCACGGCAACCAGTACTTTGTCGCCCGGCTTCGCCTTGTCGAAGAGAACGATGGGAGCAAGATCATCGCCCAGTGCAACACGGCGGCCGTTGAAATAAATAATCTGCGGCATGGGGCCGTTTGCATATGCGCGGAACTGGAACCAGATTCGTGTACCGGTCAGGTCGTAGCCGTGCAGAGTCTTCGGGACCTCAACCCACTGGCGAAACCATGCGGCTTCGTAAGGGCCAACAAATCCCGGCTTGACCACTTGCCAGCTGGAATCGTCCAGCGATGGGTCCTCTCCGTGGGGCACATCTCCGGCATGAAAACGCCAGTCCCCGGAAGGCAGAGTGTTTAGCTCGCCGAGACGAGTAATTACCTGCTGATCTGCCGGTGGCAGCGAGTTGACGGCAGCTTTGACCGCTTGTTCTTGTGCGCTTAGCGGGGCTGGGATGAAAGAACTCAGAAGGAAAAAGGCAAATAGACACAGCGAGGCAGGAGAAAACTTCACAGCATGACCTCCGCAGACAATGTGAGGATTATACTCAGAAAGTAACACCCCACGTAGGGCCACGAATTCCGGGTGCTTGTAGGTTCTGTTTGCCTGATCTTTGAGCGGCCAGAGTTCTAGCTGTTCCGGCTGATATCGGCTAACGTTTCCTTGGGCGTCTCATCCTTTGGCCGCGTTTCAACCTCGTTGAGCGTCAGCGTCGGCTGCTCATGCTGAGCGAAAAGGAACCGGTCCCCTCCAGCGCGCTTGGCCTGATACATCGCAGAATCGGCCAGTCTCCACAATACCTGGGCCGAGGTTCCGTCAGACGGGTACATGGCAATTCCCATGCTGGCTGTAACGTTGATCGTATGCCCATCAATCAGCAGAGACTGGCGGAAGCTGTCGAGCAAAACCCGCGCCACATACGCAGCATCCGCGGGCCCTTTGAGCTGGCCAAGCAGCACCACAAATTCTTCGCCACCCGATCGGGCCATCGTATCGGTCATGCGCAAGCGATCCCGAAGGGCCTTCGCCACTTGCTGCAGGCAGACATCACCGACATGGTGCCCATAAGTGTCGTTGATCTGTTTGAAGCGGTCGAGATCCATGCAGAGTACGGCAGCCTGCTGGCCGAGCCGCTCTGCCGCTGCGAGCGTTTGCTCCATGCGATCTTTGAGTAGCAACCGGTTGGGCAGCCCGGTAAGGATATCGTGGTGCGCCTGATAGACCAAGCGCTCATACAACTGCTGGCGCTCGGTAATGTCCTGTACCAGTGAGAATCGCGCTGCTTTGCCATTGAAGTTGATGCCATGCGAGGCGACCTCTACCTGTATATGTGATCCGTCCTTGCGAATATGTGTCCAGGGACCGGTGTACAGAGTGCCTTTGCCGGCATCCTTCAGGCGGTGTTCGAGCCGTGGCACGTCTCCGGCGGGCCGTATGTCACGCAGGGTCTTGGTAAGAAATTCTTCCTCCGTATAGCCGTAATGCGCGACCGCCGACGCATTCACCTTCAGGAAGGCTAGTGTCTCCTGATCAAAAATCCACATGGGATGAGGATTGCCGTCAAACAATACGCGATACTCCTCGCGCTGCCGGGTCGTTTCAATCACCTCGTCCTCAAGCAAGGTTAAAATCATCCCGAATTCAACAAAGTATTTGGGCAGATTCCAGAGTTCCTTCGCGACATGGACGTTTGGCAGAAAGGCCACGACCGCCGTCGACACTGGGAACACAGATGCCCACGCCACCAGTCCGACAATGGCTGTGATCACCCCCATGGACCAGCGGCGGAATCCATACCAGTAAATCACCGCGTTCAGCAGATAAATCTCCGCCATGGCCGCATTCAGGCCGGCGCCTGCGTGGTGAGCCAGCAAGTCATGACCGGCCCATATCAACGCCGCGACTGCGCACAGTGCCGACGCGAGCAGGACCCACAGCTTCGATTGCCAGCAATGCGCTACGAAGTAAAGCAACGTTAGTTGGAAAAGGAGAAATGACGCAGCGAGCAGCGCCAGGTTACTTATGCCGAAAACAATTAAAAAGATGAACAAAACCGGCGGAAATATAAGCAAAGCCTGCATTCCAACCTGGGGACCCCGCGCCATGCCCATGGTTGAGGAAGCCAGCAAAAAGCAGACACCGCCCAGCAGCAGCGCGGAAATACACAGCGCACCATCAAGGTTCGACCAGAAGTCAGTCGCAGGATTCGGAAGCAACAGCGCAAAATGCGCCAGGATGAAAAACCAGCCCGCGATCCAGTACCGGAGACGCAGCGTCCGGCGGGTGCGATAGATCGACCCGAAGAGCAGCACCAGCAGCCCGAGTATCAAAATATCGAGTAGCGTACTTTGCATAAACGCGCGGTCTTCCCAAATATCGGCGGAGAACGGCACTCCCCTCACTCGAGTTGGGGGACTCTCGTAAAATTGACGCTCCGTAACAAGAGAAGCCTGGAAATGGCACAGACTCCACGGCAGAAAAAAAAGCCTTGGTGGGCAGTGAGGGACTCGAACCCCCGACTTCCTGCTTGTAAGGCAGGCGCTCTAACCAGCTGAGCTAACCGCCCGGCTGCTCATCAAGCGCTATAGCTATCGTGCGCTTTGCTTTATGTTATGGTGATTCTAACAGTAGTACAGAATTTTGCACCAAATATCCTGCATATCCTGCCCCTGAAGAGCTGACCTCACCCGCGAAACGGTCCGTGACTCGCCTCATAACAAATGCCGATGACTTTGGTCTGACATTCGGCGTCAATCAATCTATCTTGGACTTACACCAGTCCAAAGCGCTTTCCTCGGCAACCCTCATGGCCGCCGCAAGTCACACTCCCGCCGCTGCGGCAATTGCCACGCTTCATCCCCGCCTCGGCGTCGGATGCCATGTGGTGCTCGTGGATGGCAACCCTGTTCTCCCCCCTGAAAACCTCCCCGGGCTTGTCTTGCCGTCCGGATCTTTCCGGCCCACCCTTGGAACATTTGCTTTCGATCTCGCTCGGGGCAACATCCCTGAAAGCGAAATCGAGATGGAAGCCATTGCGCAGATACGCCGGCTTCAGGCCCTCGGCGTTCACGTTACCCATGTCGACACACATAAGCACACGCACATGTTTGCGCGCGTTCTGCATCCTTTGCTGCGCGCGGCAGCACTGTGCGGCATCCCCTCGATTCGCAACCCGTTTGAGCCAGACTGGGCACTGAGCGCCACACCGCACCCTCCCGTCGTCCGTAGCATCCAGGTTCGCCTGCTCCGCACCTATCGGAAAAACTTCTTGAAACTCGTCGAAAAAGCCGGGCTGGCAACCCCTGACGGCTCCATTGGCGTGCTGGCCACCGGAACCCTGAATACTCCAGCCCTCCAGTCACTTTTAAAAGCCATGCCGCCCGGCACATGGGAATTGGTCTGCCATCCCGGGTACCCCGACCAGCAGCTAAGTAGCATCAGAACCCGCCTGAAGGAGTCCCGGCAGGTCGAGCACATTGCGCTTCAGGAAGTCGTGCCCCAATACCTGCGCGACCATCCTGAAGTCTCAATGATTCACTTCGGGCAGATGTTGGAGCGATATTCATGAATCGCTCAACTACCAGTCCGCGTCCAACAGGAACGGCTCATTCGATATGAAGATCGGAATCACCTGTTATCCAACATACGGTGGCAGCGGCGTGGTCGCCACGGAGCTTGGCATTGAGCTGGCCGCCGCTGGTCATCAGGTCCACTTCATCACCTACTCGCAGCCGTTCCGCCTCACCGGACGCGAGCACGGCATCTTCTACCATGAGGTGCCGGTATCGAACTATCCGCTGTTTGAGTATCCGCCTTACGATCTGGCGCTGGCCACTCGCCTCTCAGAGGTCGCTGCCTACTACAAGCTGGATCTGCTGCACGTGCACTATGCGATTCCGCACTCCATCTCCGCTTACCTTGCCCGCCAGATGCTCGCCGAGCGCAATCATCGCTTGCCCTTCGTAACCACCTTGCATGGAACCGACATCACCCTGGTCGGCATGGACCACTCGTACCTTCCAATCACCCGCTTCGGCATTGACCAAAGCGATGGTGTTACCGCCATTTCGAACTATCTTCGCGAGAAGACCGTGCAGGAGTTCCGTGTAAAGCGCGAGGTCGAAGTCATTCCCAACTTCGTGAACTGTGATGTCTACACTCCCCTCAGCGACGAAGCACGTCGCGAAGGACGGGCGCAGTTTGCCCAGACCGGCGAAAAGATCCTTCTGCATCTCTCGAACTTCCGCCCCGTCAAGCGTGCCGTGGATGTTGTCGACATCTTCGCCAGGGTTGCCCAGGCCATTCCGGCGCGGTTGCTGCTGATTGGCGACGGCCCCGATCGCTCCCAGGCCGAGTGGCTGGCTCGCAGGCTTAAGATTCAGGACCGCATCCACTTCCTCGGTAAGCAGGCTGGCGTCAGCGATCTGCTGCCCCTCGCCGATCTGATGCTAATGCCCAGCGAGCTTGAATCCTTCGGCCTGGCCGCCCTCGAATCGATGGCCTGCTGCGTCCCCGCGATCGCTACTGCCGTCGGCGGCGTGCCGGAACTCATCGAGGACGGTGTTAACGGGCGATTGTTTGCCGTTGGAGACATAGACGGCATGGCGCAGGCTGCGATTGAGTTGCTTGGCGACAATGCCAGATACGCTGCAATGGCTGCGGCAGCACGGCAAACGGCCCAGAAGCGTTACTGCGCTTCAAAGATCATCCCTCAGTATGAGGCGTACTATGAGCGCGTGCTGAACCGTGGCGCAGCATCCTGATGCTCTCCGTCCCGGCCCTCGCGCACCGGAATTGCCATTGTCACCTTGGTTCCCCGTCCCGGGCGGCTTGTGACGTCAAAGTGGGCCAAATCTCCAAACAGCACCTCCAGTCTCTCGCGCACATTCTTCATGCCGATTCCCGTTCCGCGCAGCACGCCGCTTGAATGCGTTCTGCCGGGATCAATTCCCACACCATCGTCTTCAATCTCGATAATCATCCGGTCAAGCTCAATGCGACTCCGCAGCGTGATCGTGCCTCCGCTGATACGCGGCTCTAGTCCATGCTTAATGCTGTTTTCAATCAGTGGTTGCAGCAACATGCTGGGAACCGGCAGGTCCAGCGTAGCGGGCTCAATCTCCTTGACCACCCTTAGCTTTTCCGCCCCAAAGCGCACTACCTCTATGCCAAGATAGTCATCCGTGAAGCTCAATTCGTCTCGCAACGGAACATACGAGTCGCGGTCTTTGAGCAGGATTCGCAGGATATTTGCAAGCTTGACGATGAGTTCCCGCGCCTGCTCGGGCCGGAAGCGGATCAGAGACGCAATGGAATTCAGCGTATTGAACAGAAAGTGCGGATTGATCTGCCGCTGCAGCGCATCCAGCCGGGCCTCCAGCAGCAGACGCTTCTGCTCTTCGAGGAAGCGCTCGTTGCGGATTGCGTCCCATACCTTTAACGGAATGCCGACCACCATGGCCGCGCACGTCCACACCGCCAGGCGAATCAGCCAGCTGTTCGTGAGCAGTGCAAACAACAAATGCGGATAAAGCTTTGCCAGCCACTCGCGGCATATCTCCATTCCGATAATCAAGACCAGCAGAAGGATCTGACGGTCAAAGCGCGGTTTGCGCAGGTTTCGGCGGATCCAGCGATAGATGCTGAGATCAACAAAGGGAGAGAAGGACCAGACTTCTTCCTCTTCGACAAACCTGCCGAAGATACCCGCCGTTATGGCCACGGCGAGGTCAAACGGAAGCGACAGGTACTCATGGTGCAGCATGGCCGGAAGCGACAGCGCGATCGCACCGACAATTGCAGAAAACGGCCCGATTAATATACCCAGCAGAATCGTGGTTTCAAAGGATAGGTCCGCAGCCAGAAAGTTCGGAACGACCACGCGAACCCACACGCCCAGCGCCAGCGGAATCGCTATAAACGCAAGCAGCCCCAGCGTTTGTGACGGACGCCGCTTTTGCATGAACAGCAGGTTTTTGAAGACGCGCGAACGGGCCAGCGCTCCGGAGACGGCTGCCGCCACCCCCAGCTTAACCAGCAGCGTGATGAGGATGAGTCTCGACTCGATCACGCTCTTACTTTACTCTTACCGCGCAGTAAGGCCATCGGAAAGATGGCCCATCTTCTCGCGCTTCACCTTGAGGTAATCGCGAAACGTATCCTCAGGTTCAATCTCGGCGGAAATGCGTTCAACTACCTTAATTCCTACCGCCTCAAGCGCAGCCACTTTCTCAGGATTATTCGTAATCAGCCGAACGCGCTCGACGCCCATCAGCTTAAGCACAGCCGCCGGCAATTCAAACTCCCTGCAGTCAGGCTTGAAGCCCAACTCGAGGTTGGCTTCTACCGTATCGAGGCCCTGGTCCTGCAACTCATAAGCCTTCAACTTCGCCATCAGGCCAATCCCGCGGCCTTCCTGCTGCTCATACAGCAAAATGCCGCTGCCCGCTTGTGCAATCTTGATCAGCGCCAGTTCCAGTTGCTGCCTGCAGTCGCAACGCAAAGAGTGAAACACGTCGCCAGTAAGGCATTGCGAATGGATACGGACGATCGGCGCCTCGGAGTAGACGTCGCCCATCACCAGAGCCACCGCGGCCTCGGTCTTCACCGAAGGCGCAATCGTGCCCTCGCGGCACGGCTCCGGCCCAACCACGGTGCCTTCAAATCCCAGAATCCGGAACCGGCCCCAGCGGGTAGGAAAATCCGCATCTGCAACTTTTCTGACGCTCTCTAAGGGCATGGCATGATTATAGATGCGCGACTGGGCCGAGAGTTACACGCCAGCCATCGGTGCGATGGCTGGCTGCAACCTTTGCGTTACAGAGACATTGCCAAATTACATCGCATAGCGATATACTTATTTTAGATCGTAATGCGATATAAATCTGAGTCTCAGTCGTCTTTTACCGGCACCGCGGCAGCCAGCGATAAAGTAATCCATGACCTGGCGCAGTTTCGCTATGCCCTTCGTAAGTTTCTCCGCTTCAGCGAAAGCGCCGCGCGGCGGAGCGACGTGACTCCACAGCAGCACCAGCTCATGCTGGGTGTTGCCGGATTCACTGGCCGCGGCTCGGCCACAGTGTCAGAACTTGCTGAGTTTCTCCAGGAAAGGCCGCATTCCGTACTGGGGCTGATCAATCGCGCGGCTCTGAGCGGATTGGTCCGCCGCATGCCGGACAAGGTCGATCGCAGGGTTGTTCATGTTGTGCTCACCTCACGAGGGAAGGCAATTCTGGCCCAGTTGAGCCAGCTCCACCAGCAGGAGGCTCACCGGATCCAGCAATTTCTCGCGGACCGAATGCCTGCCGATTTACGGCAGAAGACATAGGCGGATATTCACTTGAATCGAACACTTCAACCAGTATTCAAACTGCGCCTCATGCCGGGACGCCGTCTGCTTGGACGATACGCAGTCCTGGTCCGCGAAGACCTTACCAATGTGTACTCGCGCGACCTGAAGAAATGGCTGATCATAGCTCCCCTCGTAGGCCTTGCGACCGGGCTGGCGATCACGGCCATTGCAGTCATAATTCTCAAGGTTCTATGGCCCACAGTACTCGGCTATTTTCTTGCACACCATTGGGCAATCGTGCCCGGTATGACTCTTGCCTTTGCCGTAACAGGACTCATCATGCAAAGGCTTACATCCGACCCTGATGAACACTCAACTGAAGAAGTCATTCGCTCCTACCACGAACATGAGGGCGAAATCGACATGCGCTCCTTTTTCCCAAAGCTTATAGCCGCCATTACTACAGTCGGTTTTGGAGGCAGCGCTGCACTCGAAGGCCCAAGCATTTACGGCGGCGCGGCCATAGGCTCGTGGCTCTGGACAAAGCTCAACAGGTTAAAACTGAATAGACGCGATCGCCGCATTATGCTGATCTGCGGGGCGGCCGCCGGCATGTCGGCGGTGTTCCGCGCTCCGCTCACAGGCATCGTATTCGCATTGGAAATGCCCTATCGGGATGATCTTGCGCATGAGGCCCTGGTGCCCTCGCTCATCGCATCGGTCATCTCGTTTGTCACACTGAGCTCGTTCATGGGCTCGTCGCCGTTGTTCAACTTCGCTGGAACGACCGTTTACCGGCATCGCGACCTTTATTGGAGTGCGCTACTCGGCTTGCTCATAGGTCTGCTCGCCATGGCCTTCGTCGTTACCTTCCGTCGCGTGCGCACCTTCTTTGTCCGTCTTGCGATTCCACACTGGCTCAAGTTGACACTCGGCGGTTTTTTGACTGGGATTTGCGGACTGCTGTTTCTGCACCTCTATCCCGGCAACCTGGTTCCGCTGGGTCCGAACTACGAGGCTGTCGGAAGCATCCTTACCCGCCACCACAGCACGCTTGAGCTTCTGGACTTCAGCACCCTCAAGCTTTCAGGGACAATCTTTACTCTGGGAAGCGGAGGTGTCAGTGCCATGTTTGTGCCGCTATTCCTCACAGGTGGCGCTTTGGGCATGGCGTTCGCTCAATCTGTTGTTCACACATCTGCATTCGGACTCTACGCCGCGGTGGGCATGGCTTCCTTTATCTCTGCCGGTTATAAAACACCGCTTGCCGCTGTGGTATTTGTTGCTGAAGCGACTGGCGGTCACGCCTATATCATTCCTGCGCTTATCGGTGCAGCGGTTGCCTATGTCGCGTCTGGAGATGCTTCCGCCTCCGGCGATCAGCGTTTGCACGAAGGTGCCACCATATAGGCCCGCATATACAGCCCGCCGAATGTTCAGCACGGAATACCTGTTTCAAACGCAAGAAAACCCGGCTCGCGCCGGGCTTTCATTCATGAGGGATGAACCCTTAAAGCTTTTCGTAAAACTCGCACGCCGAGCAGGAGATATAAACTCCGCCGGGGATGCCGCGTTCACGGTCTTTCACCCGCTTTACGATGCGCGTAGGCTTGCTGCACTTCGGGCAGTCGGTGCTCTTCGTGGTGTCCATGACCTTCTTACGGTCAGCTGTTTTTGCAATTTTGGCCATGACGGCTCATTCTCCTTACAAATCTTAAGACGCTACCCTTAGCGGCGCGCTCTGCGGCCAAACTTCGCGCGGTTTCGCCCTAGTCGCTTCCTGAAACAATTTTCGCGAGGGATTGGGCGGATCGGAAAAGCTCGGTAGTCGCTTTGACTATTTTACATCAGGAACAAGCCATTCACGCATCGCCTCACCGGGCGCAGCATCTGATACGGCGTACATTGTGTGCGCTGCGAGCTCTCCTTTAGCATCAACGATGGTGGTTTCAATCGCCGGAGAGCTTGACAATCATCCAGGAACAGAGCTGATGGGGAGAGATTATGACTACTGCAAGCTGCGATATCGGACTGATTGGCCTTGCCGTGATGGGGCAAAATCTTGTCTTGAACATGAACGACCACGGCTTCAAGGTCGCCGTATATAACCGTACGGTCTCCAAGGTAGATGTATTCCTGGCCAACGAGGCCAAAGGGACGCAGGTCGTGGGCGCTCATTCAATTGAAGAACTGATCGGCCTGCTGAAACGGCCTCGCCGCGTGATGCTGATGATCAAGGCTGGTAGCGCTGTCGATGCTGAGATCGAAAAGCTACTCCCCTATCTTGAGGCTGGAGACATCATCATCGACGGCGGCAACTCTCTCTACACAGACTCCACCCGGCGCACCAAGGACCTGGCGGTAAAGGGCATTCTGTTTATCGGCACTGGCGTCTCCGGAGGCGAGGAAGGCGCGCGCTTCGGCCCTTCAATCATGCCCGGCGGCAATCCGGCTGCCTGGCCATATGTAAAGCCCATCTTTCAGGCCATTGCCGCGAAAGTGGAAGACGGAACTCCATGCTGCGACTGGGTGGGCGAAGAGGGTGCAGGCCACTTCGTGAAGATGGTTCACAACGGCATTGAGTACGGTGACATGCAGTTGATCTGCGAAGCATATCAGCTATTGGAAAAAGGCCTGGGCTTGTCCGCCGACGAGCTGCACAAAATTTTCGCCGACTGGAACAAGGGCGAGCTGGACAGCTTCCTCATCGAAATTTCGTCAGCAATCTTTGCCAAAAAAGATGACGACGGAAAGCCATTACTGGACAAGATCCTGGACACAGCAGGGCAAAAAGGGACAGGCAAATGGACCGCCATCAACGCGCTGGATATGGGAATGCCGGTCACGCTGATTGGCGAGGCGGTTTTTGCGCGCTGCCTTTCCGCGCTTAAAGACGAGCGCGTCGCGGCGTCGAAGGTCCTGACTGGACCCAAACCCAGCGCCATAGTAGACCGCATGGAGTTCATTGAAGATGTTCGGCGCGCACTCTACTGCTCAAAGATGATCAGTTACGCGCAGGGCTACATGCTGTTGCGCGAGGCTGCCAAAGAGCAGGGCTGGAACCTGAACATGGGCGGCATTGCGCTCATGTGGCGGGGCGGATGCATTATCCGGAGCCGGTTCCTGGGCAAGATCAAGGATGCGTATGAGAAGAATCCCGGGTTGAATAACCTGCTGCTGGACGATTTTTTCTCGGGCGTGCTGAACAATTACCAGGCATCGTGGCGGATGGCCATTGTGCATGCGATTGAGGCAGGAGTGCCGACTCCGGCGTTTTCGACAGCGCTGGCGTTCTATGACGGTTACCGGACGGCCGGGCTGCCCGCAAACCTGCTACAGGCGCAGCGGGACTTCTTTGGCGCGCATACCTACGAGCGCGTGGATAAGCCTCGCGGCGAATTCTTCCACACAAACTGGACGGGCCACGGCGGTCGGGTTTCGTCCTCGACATATAACGCTTAAAGCTCTCCTTTGCTCGGCCTAGGGCCGAGCCCCGGCCATTAAGCCGCTTATCGTAAGCACAAAACGACATTAAACTTCTCGTGTTCTAAGGCCAGGCGGAAAAATCTCCTGGCCTTCACGAACTGAGAACCCGCCCTCCACCAAACAAAAATTTCCCTTACTTGAGTCAGATTTTCCTTGACAGTTCTTTCTCGTTAGAGATAAATACATACCAACTGGTCGGTACGCTATGATGAAATCTCCAAAATTCTCGCCTGCAAATGCCACATCGCCGCATGCCAGCGGAAACGCCAAAGGCAAGCTCCTGGACGCCGCGCTCCACACCATTCGCGAGAAGGGCTACTCCGGAACCTCTGTCGACGAGCTATGCGCAGCCGCAGGAGTGACCAAGGGCGCTTTCTTCCACCACTTCGCGAGCAAGGAACAGCTTGCCGTCGCAGCTGCGGACTACTTCTCTAGCCGGGCCGCGGTCATGTTCTCCGAAGAGCCGCACCGTAACCTCCCCGATCCCGTCGACCGGCTGCTTGCATACATTGACCAGCGTATAGAACTGATGCGTGGCGAGTTGCCGGAGTACACCTGCCTGCTTGGCACGATGGTTCAGGAAACCTACCAGACTCACCCTGCAATTCGGGAAGCATGTAGCAAGGCCATCTTCGACCACGCTGGTTGGCTCGAGGCCGACATCCACGAGGCCATGCTGGGCTTGAATGCCCAGCCGGAATGGACCGCTCAGAGCCTCTCGGCCCATATCACATCCGTTATCCAGGGCGCCTTCATTCTGGCCAAGGCGCAATACAGTTGGCAGGTTGCCCTCGAAAGCCTGCATCATCTGCGCCGTTATATTGAAATGCTCTTTGCGCGCCCTGCAAATTGGCAGCAGAGGCCGCAAAACAACGTGCAGAGAGGGATGCACGAATGATCTGTCCGGCTTGTATCGCAACGGCGACCGAGTGCGCAGCTGCCGCAACCTCAGTCAGCGCGGTTGCGCTTCACCTCATACGAAGGATTACCGGAATGTTCCAATTCAAACGCAAAGGAGACGAACGATGAGCACAACCGAGGTATCACGGACAATAGCAAATGACGCCAGTTCCCCACACCGCGTGGTATCGCAGGAGCAGTGGCTCGAGGAGCGCCTGGCGCTACTTGAAAAGGAGAGGGCTTACACACGGATGCGCGATCAGCTCAATGCCGATCGGTTGGCCCTGCCGTGGGTCAAGGTTGAGAAGGAATATATTTTCGACGGCCCTCATGGAAAAGTCTCGCTCAGCGACCTCTTCGACGGGCGCAGTCAGCTCTTCATCAAGCACTTCATGATGGGGCCGGGCCAGCAGGGGCAATGCGTCGGATGCTCACTCGAAGTGGACCACGTCGAAGGCATTCTTGTGCACCTCGAGAACCATGACGTCTCGTATGTTTCCGTAGCTCGCGCACCGATCGATGAGATCGAAGCCGTACGCAATAAAATGGGCTGGAAGTTCCGTTGGGTTTCTTCCTTCCACAACACCTTCAGCTACGACTTCGGTGGCTCATTCAGTCAGGAAGAGATGGCCGCCGGAAGCGCAACGTACAACTACCGCAAAATCAAGCCGGAAATAGCGGACCTGTCCGGCAACAGCGCTTTTTTAAGAGACGCAGACGGGCAAATCTATCACACCTATTCCACCTTCGGGCGCGGCCCTGAACCGGTGCTCGGAATTTACGGAATCCTCGACATGATGCCGAAAGGAAGAAACGAAACCGGCCCGTATCATACGCTGGCCGACTGGGTGCGGCTGCACAATGCTTACGGCAAGGGAGGAACAGTCGAGGGGACCGGGCGCTTTCACGAACCCGAGCAGGAGCATAAATGCGGCTGCGCGCGATAATCTGGTTCGTATGAACCCACTTGTTACGCCTTCCTGGCTGGCTGGCCATCTCAACGATCCTCAGCTTGTGGTTCTCGATGCGACCCTCCCGCCCGTCGGCGTCACGCCCCCGGTGGACACCCGGGCCAGGTATCGCGCACAGCATATTCCGGGCGCGGTGTTCTTTGATATTGATGAGCTCTCCGATCATGCGACCCCGCTTCCGCACATGCTGCTAAGCGAAACGGACTTCGCCCGCAGCATGGAGGCTCTGGGCGTGAGCAGCGATGCGACCATTGCGGTGTATGAGCAGGAGGGCGTCTTCTCTGCTCCACGGGCCTGGTGGATGCTGCGAGTCTTCGGAGCCCGCGACGTGCGCGTCCTTGACGGAGGACTGCGCGGCTGGATTGAATCCGGCTTGCCGACTGAAGCTGGCCAGGTCACCCGCACCCCAGCCACTTTCTCCGCAATCCTCGATCGCAACGCCATTGAGGACTTTCAGGGAATCCAGCAGGCGATTAGAACGAAGTCGCAGATTCTGGATGCCCGCTCTGCAGGCCGCTTTTCCGGCACGGCTCCGGAGCCTCGCGCAGGCATACCATCTGGGCACATGCCGGGTGCCTACAGCCTTCCCTTTACAGAGCTGGCAGAGAATGGCCGCCTTCGCTCCGAATCAGGTTTACGCGAGATCTTCCATGCCAAAGGCGTGGATATTAAAAAACCCGTAATTACAACCTGCGGGTCCGGCGTCACCGCGGCCGTCCTCGCATTGGGGCTTGAGATTGCCGGGGCTAAAGAGATACGCCTCTACGACGGTTCCTGGTCAGAGTACGCGCAACACCCGCAGGCCACCATCGAGAAGTCAACCTGACTGTTAACCCCTCTCATCCTGAGTCAGGTTGACGCTCTAGTATTGCGAATTGGCCGCTATGAGTTGTTGACTGGTACCTGGTGCGGACTGGCCGGACGCCGGTTGCTGTTGGGGCGCGCTGGATGGCTGCTGAGGTGCGCTTGTTGGCTGTGTCCCCTGCCCGCCCGTGGAAGTAGACGGCTGTCCGCCGCCCGTGTCCTTCGGCAACTCCACGGGTTGCATTTGCGGCGTGTTCTTGTCGGTGTCGGCCGGCAACTTTTCGCCGGGATACCGAAGCGACGGTGGCGCAGCAGGAGCGCTGTCCTGAGAATTGGTTGGGTTTTGGTCGCCTAGCTTCACAACACGGGCGTTTTCCGGTAGTTGTTTGCTCCAGTAATCTCCCATCTCGTTCTTCGCGTGCACCTCAATTGGCTCGCCGACCCGCGCAATTTCCAGCCGGATCACCCGGCTGCCCAGGAAGCGCACGAATTGTGTCGGATCAGGAGGCTTACCGTAGATCCATATTTCAACATCCTCGTTATTCACTTCCTCGCGCATCTTCTTCCAGGGCTCGCCCATGGCGCTCAGGACCATCTCATGGTTCATGCCCACCAGCACGTGATGGTCAACCACTGCCTTGCGCAGAAACGGCGGCAACGTGTCCGTGTAGGCTTGGAGCGGCGACTTTACGCTGAAGTCAACAATGGGCTTCAAGAGCGCCTCAACCTGCATCCCGGTCAGTTCAGGCACTCCATGCTCAAAGACAAGCGTGACGCGCGCACCCGTGGCCTCATTCGGCTCGTCACGCGTGATCGGAGTCGTATCATAAGGGTCTAAGCCAATCGAGAAGTGCCGCAACCATCTATGCTTGTGGTAGGGCCCGCCATTGAAATCGATGATGATTTCGTCTTTATCAATGGCCACGTTAGTGATCACGACGCGCTTCCCCGCTTGGACAGCCAATCCCTTCTTCTGGATCAGGTTCGCATAATCGATTCCATTAGGCTTCATCTCACCGTTTGCCGGTAGCGTGAGCGTAGCAACGGGCAGGGGACGCATGGTGAACCCCTGCTCGGCCTGGAGATAGCGCAGAAGATCCTCGCGGTCGTGGTGAGTCAGAGGCAGGTTCGGGAGCGGGACATCTGTCGGTGTGAACTGGAGATATTTGGCGTCCACATTCTCAGGCGTGACAGTAAACACCTGCGCGGAAGCAGGCAGGACGAGCGCTGCGACAAGGAGCGAGATGGAAAGGCCTCTCATGGAACGGCCACCGTCGTATCCCTAACAGCATGGCCCCGTTTTGCGCGCTTGGCAAGAGGGATTCCATACCATCGAACCCAAAAGAGTTGCCCTGTACCGGAACAGAAATCAGCATCGAATCGGGAACAGCAATGCTTTGGCCAGCTTTATCTCCCGGCCCCGGAAAGCCGCGTTCTTACATCAGCTCCTCGACAAACCCCTGGGCCACTTCCTTCGGCAGGCGGTTGCCCTGGTGCACCAGCGGTCCCTGATTCAGCACCGGTTCAGCACCGTGCAGCGTAGGAACATCCGTGCGCTCAAAAAACTTTCCAATCGGAATCTCGTCGCCCCACTGAAGCGACTTCTCCATGGCCATCACCCAGTCGGTCGAGTCGTACCCGGGATTGTCTTCGAGCTTCTTCACTCTTGGACGGAACCACTGGAAAGTATTGTCATGGTTGTAAGTGACGCACGGGCTGAAGACATCAACGAACGAAAAGCCCTTATGTTCGATGGCATGACAAAGCAGCTCGACCAAGTGCTTCTGATCGCCGCTGAAGCCGCGCGCTACAAAGGTCGCTCCGGCCGCAAGGGCCAGTGAAATTGGATTGATGGGCGCCTCAATATTGCCGAATGGCATGCTCTTCGTCTTCATGCCCACTCGGCTGGTCGGCGAGGTCTGCCCGGTAGTCAGGCCGTAGATCTGGTTGTCCATCACAATATATGTCAGGTCTACGTTACGGCGCATGGTGTGCATGAAGTGGTTGCCGCCGATCCCGAACCCATCGCCGTCGCCGCCCGTAACCAGCACGTGCATAGCATGGTTTGCCATCTTAAGACCTGTCGCCACAGCCAGCGAGCGCCCATGCAGCGTGTGCATGCCGTAGGTCTCGATAAAGCCCGGAAAGTTCGATGAGCATCCGATTCCGCTGATGGTCACGACTTCGTGGTTGGGGATCTGTAGCTCGGCCAGGGCCTTCTGTACCGCAGCCAGCACGCCGTAGTCGCCGCAGCCGGGGCACCAGTCGGGATCGACCCTCCCTTTAAAGTCTGCCGCCGTCAATGCTTTCGGAGCCGCTACATCCGTCGCCATATTGTCTTCTCCTGCACTTCCTCTGCTGAATTCCTCTAGACCATGATCTCGTGCGTCGGCACGGACAGATTGCTCTCGCCCGCCAGCTGTTCCTTGACCGCTTCCACAATGTGGTGCGGCATGAACGGCTCACCGTCATACTTGCGGATGTATCCGTTGGGTACGTAGCTGGTTTCGCTGCGCAGATAGCGCGCAAACTGGCCACTGTAGTTATTTTCAACAATAATGGTGTGCTTCGCGTTCTTGAGCAGGTCCAGAATCGCGTCTCCGTGAAGCGGTACCAGCCACCGGATCGGCAGATGGTTGGCGGAGACTCCGCTCTCGCGCAGCATCTCGCATGCCTCTTCGATTACTCCATAGGTCGAGCCCCACCCGATCAGCGTGACATCTGCATCAGCCGGTCCCAGCAATTGGGGCGGAGGCACAGCCGCAGCGATGCCGTCCATCTTCCGCATGCGCTTTTCCATCATGGCCCGGCGCTTATTTGTATTCGTGTACTCATCGCTGATCAGCACACCGTCTTCATCATGCTCGTCGCTGGAGACTACGTGCGTGAAGCCGGGAACACCAGGAATTGCACGTGGCGAAACCCCGCTCTCGGTGATCTTGTAGCGCTTGTACGGCTCGTGCTCCGCACCGTTCGAGGTGATTAGTTCGCCGCGATCAATCTCGGGATAAAAGTTGAGCTCCTTCGGATCAACGCTCAGCCGGCCCTCGGAAAGCAGCAGGTCGCAGAGCACGATGCCCGGGCACTGAAAGCGGTCAACGACATTGAATATCTCTGGAATGAGCTTGAAGCAGTCGGCAATATCCAGCGGTGCTGCGATCACCCTCGGATAGTCCCCGAAAGCCGCGCCCAGCATCTGCCATAAATCCCCCTGCTCCGTCTTCGTCGGAACGCCCGTGGACGGCCCCGCGCGCTGGCAATCAATCACCACAATCGGAATCTCAGCCTGCGCTGCCAGTCCGAGCCCCTCGCTCATAAGCGCAAAACCTCCGCCTGAGGTGGCGCTCATGGCGCGGACCCCGGCGTGAGCAGCGCCAATGGCCATGTTGATCACACCAATCTCGTCCTCAACCTGCCGCACCATGACGTTGGCCTTGCGCGCATGCTCTGCCATCCAGTGCAGCACGCCGGTCGATGGGCTCATCGGGTAGGCCGAGTAAAATTTCACCCCTGCGGCTACGCCTCCCATGGCCAGCGCAGTGTTGCCGCTCAGCACGGCGTAACGCGCGTCTGTCATGGGCAACGGCCAGGCAAAGGGCTTAAAGTGCTGTGACGCATAATCGTATCCCGCACGCGCCAGGTTCACATTCTCGTCAATCACGGCCTGCGTCTTTTTGCGGAACTGCTCCGCGAGCACCTCTTCCAGCGCGGGAAATCCAATCCCCATCATGCTGAGCGCCGCGCCAATGGCGAGCGTGTTTTGGGCAACCTTGTTCTTACTGATGTCGGCCAGCTGCGAAACTGGAATTGGGCAAAGCTGTACACCGTCTCCATGCTCGCCGGGCTTAATCAGGTCAGAGTTATAGAGGCAGGCGCCGCCAGCAGTCAGAAGTCTGAGGTGGCGGTCCATTGTGTCTTGGTTGAGCGGGATCAGCAGGTCGAGATGATCGCCCATGTTACTGATCTTTTCCGGCCCTGTACGGATCGTAAGGAAGGTATGGCCGCCGCGAATGATGGACTGATATGCGTTGTATGCATTCAGGTGAAGGCCGCGGCGGCTGAAAACCTTGGCAAAGATGTCGCCGGGAGTGGCGACACCCTGCCCGGCTGCACCTCCAATTCCTACAGCAAAAGACTGCCTCATAGACGTCTCCTCAGGCCGGCACACGAGATTTCAGCGCGCGCGCGCCACCCAACTTTCGAGCACTGGGATTTTACGGCCAGGATTACAGGGCGGGCAAGCTGAGATTGATTCCGTATGGCTTACTCCTCGAAAACAGTTGACTCAACCCTCCTGTGGCGGGTGGGGGCGCTCTGCTGTTGCCTCTGGCGTCGATCCTTCCCCGACAGTAGAGGCTTCACTTTCGTCGGGATGTGATGAATCTTTGTGCGGTGACTGGGGCTGGCTGCTCCCCGGCCGGACTCCGCTGATCTGCACAACCTGCGGCTCGGCAGGTTTAGCTGGCCCCATGGCAGCTTCATGTTGGCGGCGGGCAATCGCATCAATGTCTACTGGAATTCCCGCGGCGACGATCACCGGCTGCGCATACTTGTGCTTAAGGTCGCTGGTTGCGGATACGGTGACAAAAATAAGAATGAGAACGACCACGATGCCAACCGCGCTGCCCTCGGGGCCATAATCAAATCCCGTCAGCCAGGTGGGGCCAAGCGCTGTGCTGGAGATCACTGGCGAGAAGCGCATGAGCCCGCTGAGTGGCAGCCCGAACAGCACTGCCATACTGGCATTCCAGGCAAAGTGAATACCCCAGCCTACCCACAAGGCGCGTGTCCGCAAGTACGCAACCGAGAGAAGCCAGCCCATGAACATGGTCAGCAGCAGGCTCGCCGTCGAAGATCCAGGGTTTCCGGCGAAAGAAACGGTGTACAGGAAGGAAAGCAGCACCGTGGCAATCACCGGATTCGTAGCTTCTATCATTCGCTGAAACGGATAGCCGCGGAATGCAACTTCCTGCGCCAGTGCAGCAATCAACAAAGTTGCAAGGTCGAGCGGAATGAGCGCGAACTGACGCCATCCGATATAGAAGAAGACAACCATCCCGCCAAAGATGACTATCATCAGCGCACAGGCAGTGACTCCTGCCCATCCAATCGCCGATCCTATGGCAAACTCACTTCGCCAGCCGGGGCGCCGATCGAGGCCCATGGCCTTCACGGGCTCTTGTTGCCGCTGCCCAACATAACCGAGGGCAGCAAATCCAACAACCAGCAGAAACAACAGAATCGAACGATCGACCAGATCGAACCATATCCCGGAGCTCAGACCGTGCGCGGCAATCACAGCAGTCTTTTTCGCCAGAACATAGTACACAGCGGCGATCATGAACCATGAAAACGAGCGAATACGGTGGGGCTGTCTGCCTCCATCGATGCGCGTATTGCGCACTGAATCAGTTTGGAGCAAATTCATGCGGTGTAGAACTGGGCTATGTTCCGGAATTTTTCGTAGCGCAGCTTGACCATTTCCTCGGTCGAAAGCGCCTTCAGCTCACTTAGATGCCATCGAAGCTTCTCTCGAAGCATCTCTGTTGCTTCACCAGCGTTTTCATGCGCGCCGCCGCTCGGCTCCGGCACGATATCGTCGACGCACCCAAAATGCTTCAGGTCAGGCGCCGTGGCCTTCAGAGCCGCCGCGGCCTGCGCCCGCTTCGATGCATCGCGCCACATGATTGCCGCACAGGACTCCGGCGAGATGACCGAGTAGATCGCCTTCTCCATGATCAGCACGCGATCGGCAACCGCCAGGGCCAGCGCTCCGCCGGAACCGCCCTCGCCGGTAATCGTGGCGACGGTAGGAATACGCAGCCGGGACATCTCGCGCAGATTGCGGGCAATGGCCTCTGCCTGGCCGCGCTCCTCAGCGCCCATTCCGGGATACGCCCCCATCAAATCTATGAAGGTAAAAACCGGACGGCTGAATTTTTCCGCCAGCTTCATCGCCCGCAGGGCCTTGCGGTAGCCGTCGGGATCGGGCATCCCAAAGCGGTGATGGACCTTCTCTTTCGTGGTGCGGCCCTTCACATTGCCGATCACCATGACCTCTTCGCCATCAAAGCGCGCCAAGGCACAGTACATGGCGGGATCATCGGCATATGCCCGGTCGCCGTGTATTTCGCTGCGGTCTGTAAAAATGCTCTCTATCAGGTCCATTGGATCGGGCCGCTGCGGGTGACGGGCAAGTTCTACGTTCGCCCATGCCGGCGATGCCGGTTCCTGCGGCGACTGATGCATCTCGTGTTCGGCCATACCTGCTTGATTGTATTGCAGGGGCTGGGGATTGACCATCCGTGATTCAGCATGGCACAACAGCGTGTGAGATCAGTGCGCTGATTCTTGATTCAGCAACGGGGCATAGCGGGCCCCCGCAAAAAGAATCATGCCGGAGAGTATCAACGCAAACAGGGTGACGCCGAGCCCCATCCGCAGACTGGTCGCATCTGATACTTTGCCGATCAACGTCGGCGAAATCGCGTCTCCCAGCACATGAATCACAAAAAGGTTCACGGAGATCGCCGTTGCGCGAATGGGCGCAGCAACCGAATTCACGATGGCCGCATTCAGCGGGCCGGTCCCGAGAAACAGGAAAAATTCCGCCACGAAAGCTGCGGGCAGGAAAGCAGAAGGCGGCCCGAAAAACACCACTGCGGCAGCGGGTATGGCAAGAATCGATCCCCACGCAGAGACAAGATACAGCGCGCGGTAATTCTTCTTTAGCCACAGCTGCCCAACCCATCCTCCTGCGATGGTTCCAAGCAGGCCATCGACCACCGTAAGCGCCCCCGTCACCGTCCCGGCCTTGGCAACTGACATGTGTGCGAAGCGCACAAAGAACGTTGGCAGAAATGTCGAGATGCCTCCCACCGCAAAGGTCCACATAGCCAGGCCCAGCGTCGCGCACCAGAACGCGGCATTGGAGGAGAGCCCGCGAAGTGTGGCGCGGTTCAACGTGGGAGCCAGTAAATCCGCACTTCCCCGCTCCGGCTCGCGCACGAACAACCAGAAGCCAAGCGCGATCAGAACTCCAGGCAGCGCCGCGATAAAAAAGGGCATCCGCCAGCCAAAGTGCTGGCCAAGCACGCCGCCGGTGATGTATCCCAGCGCGCCACCCACGGGAATGGTCGCGTAGAAGATGCTGAGAATGCGGTTCCGGTCCCGCTCGGGATAGAAATCGGCCAGCAACGCAGGTGCGTAAATGCTGAAGGTCGCCTCGCCAATGCCCACAATCGCGTGGCGAATAAGCAGCGTCTCGTAGCTATGGACAGCGGCCGTATAGAGTGTCGCTGCGGACCAGATCAACGCTCCGGCAATGATGAGCGGCTTGCGCGGAAAACGGTCGCCAAGCCACCCGGTAATGGGTGCAGCGAACATGTAAGTGAAGAAAAAGGCCGTCGTCAGAAAACCAATCTGCGCGTCGTTAACGCCAAATTCCTTCTGCACCAGCGGCTGCACGCCCGGCAAAATATAGCGGTCGATAAAGTTGAAAAGATTCAGCGAGGTCAGCAGAAAGAGCGCGGTCCCGGCGGTGCGCGCCGCGCCGATTCGAGGATTGCGGGGAGTCGCCTCAGGTTCAACTTCCATGTGTGACTTTGAGAATACCAAGCAACGATGAATTTAGACCGCCGCGCTGCGTTGCTCAAAATCAGAGGGCCGCATCGGATCGGTGCGGCCCTCCTTTCCCGGCTCGGCCGGGGTTAGTTCACAGTCAGATTCACAGTTGTAGAAGCAGTCGTTGTTCCGCTGGTTCCGGTTACTGTAAGCACGTAGGCCCCTGCAGTTGTACCGGAGCTGCCACCGCCGCCTCCACCTCCGCCACCGCTGCTGCCGCACCCGATGCCGAATCCGGTAATCCCGACAAAGAGCAGCACGATGAGCAGCGTGCGCCAGCTGCGCCGACGGGCAGGAATCCCGAAGAAGAGCAACGCTGCAACAACGATTCCTCCACCAGCCTTTAAGAACTTATCAAGCGGGTATTGCACAGCTCCCGAAGTGGCCGCGGTTGTCGACACCGTCAGCGTTGAAGTTTGCGCACTGGTTCCCGTGATCGACACCGATGACGCTGAACAAGTAGGCAGATCAGTTGCGCCGGTCGGGCTGCTGGTGACGGAGCACGTAAAGTCGACCGTCCCGGTAAAGCCTCCCGCGGGTGTCACGGTGATCGGCGCAGTGTTACCAGTGGTCGCACCCGCACTGACCGTGAGGCTGACTGGGTTGGGAGTAAGGGTGAAGGTGCTCTTAGATATGGTCAGGTCGACTGTAGTCGTCTCTGTAGTCGACCCAGACTTGCCCGTAACCGTAATCGTATAGTCGCCGGTCGTGGTCGTAGAGGTCGTCGTAATCGTCATGCTCGAGCTAAGAGCGCTCGTACCGGTGATATCAACCGTTGCCGGGCTCAGGCTTAACGTCGGAGGGCTGGTAGCACCGCTTGGGCTGCTGGTCACCGCCGCGGTCAAAGCCACATTGCCGGTGAATCCATTCGATGGAGCCACACTCACACCCACCGTATTCCCCGTGGTCGCTCCGGGAGTAAGTGTGATGGTCGGTGAGGCGGTAATGCTGAAGCCCTGCGTGGGGGTCGTCGCTCCAGCTACATCCGCATCAATGCTGAGTGTGTGGACATATTTGCCTGTTGAATCAGTCCCGGTAACCAGAACGTTGTTCGACCCGTTCGCTGCCGACGAGCCGGCATTCAGCGTTAGCGTTGTGGTGGATGCGCCGCCGCTGAAGGTGTACGAAGTTGGGTTAAGCGAGCAGGTAATTCCCGCAGGAGCTTTACAGGTAAAGCTCACCGCGTTCGTAAACCCGTTGACCGGGGCCAGTTGAATCGTATCTGTTGCCGCCGTCCCCTCCGTTACCGGAACGATTGTAGTGTCAGGCACCATCGAGAAGTCTGAGAGCGGGTTGGAAAGCGGCGTAGTCAGCGTGATCGCGGACGGCGCATAGGTATTGTCCCCCAGATACTGGACGGTGATGGTGTTGCTTCCCTGCAATAGGCTCTGGCTATTCAGCACCGTTGAGAAGTTGGAAACATCACCTGATGATGGGACATTGAGATATAGCTCCTGCAGAATGTATCCGCCAGCATAGATCAGGATGCCTCCGCCTGCATTTGAAGGTGCGGCATCTCCGCTCTTGCCCGTGACCGTACCACTCAGCGTTACATTCGTAGTTGGCGAAATGCTGCCCGTCACCGTGGCAGCCGTCGTCGTGGCTACGCCTCCGACAGTCTGGATCGGGATGCTGCCTGAAGTGCTCGCCGCTGCGTAGTGCGAATCTCCCGAGTACGAAACAGTCACGTTATAAGTGCCCGCTGCTGTGCTGGCAGGAATCGTAATGGTGGCGATCCCCGCCGCAGAGGTCGTACTGTAATCCACACCGGGTGCCAAAGTTGCGCTGGTCGGCACACCTGAAGGGAACCCACTGATGGTTACGGTTCCAGTCGGCGCAGCTACAGGCACTGAATACCCAAGGTTATACGTGCTCTCGTTATTCAGGTTCGCGCTGTTCAATACCTGGATGGTCAACACGGTCTGCTGACCGCCAGGTAGAGCACCCGACTGCGTCGTAACCGCGGTGTACAGGTTCATCTGAGGCGTGTCTTTTGCGATAGTAAACGTGATCGCTGAAGCAGTAGACGCGTTGTAGCTGTTGTCACCGGAGTAGCTCGCGGTTACGGAGTGCGAGCCGACCGCCCACGGCGCATTATATTCCGCGTCTCCTTCGGCGTTCACAACTGCCTTATTGATCGCGCTCGCGTTATCAGAGAAAGTTACCGTGCCGGTCGGTGCGGTAAATGTCGGACAGGTGCTGGACGCTCCTGTCTGGCAGTTTTCAAAGGCCGTCAGTTGCGTACTGGGTGCAACCTGCGCGCTGAGAATCAACTGTGTACCATATGGGATATTCGTTGCACCGGATGAGATGGCCGGTCCGTAGCCATAACCGGTCGCTACATCATCCACGCTGAAATAAATGCCGCTGGCTTCAGGGGACACAGTTATCTGTGCTTTCGACGATTGCGCTGAGGCATCGGAGCCGTCCCCAGCATAGTTCGCCCACACATCGTATGTGCCTCCGGGCAAAGTACTCGTACTGAGTGAGAAGGCGCCGCTGCTCAAAGTCGCATAGCCTTGCGCCTGCTGTCCGGCTTCCGTGCTGCTGGTCTCAATGGCCACATCACCGGTTGGCGTGGAGCTACCGCTTCCAGAAACGCTACCCGTAAATGTGACAGATTGACCATGAGTAAAGCTTGCACCATCTGTCGGGGAAGTCAGGCTGACCGTACTGCTCGTAAACTTCACTTGATTCCAGTCGTTGATAAGAACATTGGCGTCAACCGAGCCGAGACCGGTGGCGCGATCATATCCTGTGCCTGCTGAATATCCTGACAGCTCGCCCTCAACTGCGGGACCAAGGTTGGGATCAGTCACCGAGATGGGGCTGGTTACGCTGTTGCAGTTCGGCGAAGTTGGCGAGTACGAGCAGGGCCCCGCGTTGGTCCCCACCGTCACGTCATGGAAGGCCGCCGGGAATTGTTTCGCCAGCGGATACAGCACCTCGTCTGCCTGCCCCTGCCGCCCATACTTCTGATTGACGAGCGCCATAATCCCGGCGAACGTCGGAGCTGCAGCGGAGGTTCCGCCAACTCCGCTGATCTGAACGAGATTACTTCCGGAAGCAGGCTGGCAGTCTGCGTCGACTGCACAAATGGGATAGTAGCTATAATTCAATCCGTCTGCAGCGAAAAGCGACACATCAGGAACGTCCCTGGCGCTATCGTTGGGTACGCCAGTGCCGGTCTGCCACGCAGGCTTTGGATATCCGGCTGTACACGCGCTATAGGCTCCCGTACTGGTATTTACCGTCCCCGTCGCACAATTGCTCGCGCCACCTCCACCACCGGCAATGGTTGTAGCCGTCGATCCTGAGATAGCCGTGTAGTAATTGACTATGTTCAGCCCGTACTGACTGTCGTTCCACGGCTGCTCGGGAACTGGGGTCTTGAGCGAAACGGTCGGATTTTGCGACGCGGTCGTATTCCAGTAGTTGGCAATGCTTGCGCCGCCGGTGGCGTAGTCGCTGTAATAAAAGTCGGTCCCGCCAACGGCAACGTCGTAGGGCGTAGAGGCAAACCCGTTCACAGCCAGACCGTTGACAGCATAATACTGCGTGTTGTCGTCATCGCATCCTGCCGAGCCGGAATCGCCGGACGAAACCATAACCGTAATTCCCTGCGCGGCCGCCTGCTCCCAAAGGTCATTCAGAAAGACATTGCTGCTGCCAATCTCTGCTTCGCAGGCGCCAAAGCTCAGCGACATCACGGGAGCCAGATTACCGAAAACCGCATGTTCCGCCGCCAGAACCAGGCCCGATTCAAGCGCCGTATCCGCACCAATCACAAGATCGATGGTTGCATCCGGAGCAACAGCGCCCGACCATTCCGTGTCGAGATAAGCCTCAACGGAGTCGTAGTTAGGGCCATCGGGATTATTGATTCCATCGACCCCGGGGTCATTCCCGTCAATGATCACCTGCGGCGGGTTCGCAGACAGCCCAAACAGAGTGCGAAACTGGTTGACCAGGTAAACGTTAATATTCGAGTCATTGATGATGGCAATCGTCTGCCCAGCGCCATTGAGACCCGACGAAGCTGATGGCAAATCGTACTGCACCGCAAAGTCGCTCGGAGCGAGAACGAAGGATACACCGGAGCTGGTGCCATAAGTCCACTCAGGAGTCGCCTGACCGGTCTTCACGTCATACTTCGCCTTGCCCAGATACCGTGCCTGCGACTTGATCGGGAAGTCATTCAGAGAGACGAACCCGCCAAATACTGGCGCCAGCGCCGAAGGTATCTCCGGATTGGCCGCATTGGCATAGTGAATCTGGCCATTGACCATGTACTTGTGAATCTGCGTATGAAATGCCGTTCGGAACTGCGCCACACTGCCCGACATTTCCAGAACCTGCCGCCCGGGATCGATCTTGCCGACGCTAAAGCCTTGCGACTCCAGCCATGCTTCGATCGTTGACACATCCTGGTCGGACGGACCGAACTCGGCACCGAACTGCGCCGGCGTAAGCCACTTGTGGTAGTTCGCCGAGCCGGGGGTAAGCTGCTCCTCGATCAACTGCTTCAGCGCCGCCTCCTGTGCCGCGCTGCGCTTGAACACAACCTGGATCCGGTTGAGCGGCATGCTGTCGGGCGCCGCGCCGCGGTCGTTGGCAGCAGTGGCCAACGGATGCACCGTCCCTTTGAGAACGACCAGAGAATTGTTGTCGATCGGCTGCGTAATCCTTGTCTTTACCAGCGTGGAAGTTGTCTGGGCCGATAGCAGAGCGGAAGGCAACACACTGACTATGGCTGATACGGCAATCAGAGGGGCAATTATGCGTAGAAATTTCGTGATCATGGCCATCCTGGAGTTGCGACTCCGTTAAATCGGTTCGCAAAGCAATCATTAACTAGGTATGACAACCGGACAAAATTACCCCGTCCTTCAGTACGGTGCAATTGGCTTTGGTTGTATGAGAAGGCTCGAAGCGTGTCAAGCACATTCGTTGGAAGCAAAATGCGCACAATAGTCGACACGCGGAGGAAGGCGGGCATAAGTTGGCTGCGACCTGCTGGCAGCGATATAGACGCAATCTATAAGAATATGTTGCGGCCTAAGTTTAAAAATTTAATACGGCAAATTCTACCCCAGCGGATACCGCCCCAAATCGATGGCTGCACGCGCTACAACCCGGCCCAAAATTACCCCGTTCGCAGGCTCATGCTTGACGAGCCTGCGCAGGATGGCAAGTCCCATCCGCAACGTGTCCCCCTCCGCAACCGCGGCAATGGTCCGCCGGGCTGCATCCTCAATGGTTGAGAATGCGCCTTCCGCATAGAGCTGGGTCATGCTTCGGGCAAGCTCTGCCTTCGCGCCGCTCGCAGTCAGCTTGCGTGCGCGGGCCACAGCCGAGTCCAATGCATAGATTTCAAGAATCATGTCCGCCAATGCGGCCATAACCTCTTGTTGATCAGCAAGACCCGCCATGTACTTCTGGCTTGCCGCTCCTGCTGCAAAAAGAAACAGCTTTTTGGCATTGGCCAGCATTCGCGCTTCCCTTGCAAGGGGGTCGTTCGCGTTTTCATCCGGTGAAAATGAAGCTGGCGCCATCAGCTCATCCATCACTGCCTTGATGGCCGGCAGCAACGGAAGCTGCCCCGTCATCGCCCGCTTCATCGCAAAGCCGGCAATAATCAACCGGTTGATCTCGTTTGTACCCTCAAAAATGCGGTTGATGCGCGAATCCCGGTAAGCCCGCTCTGCCGGATACTCCTCAACGTATCCGTAACCCCCATAGATCTGCACCGTGTGGTCTACCACCACGTCCAGCATCTCGCTGCCCCACACCTTCAAAATGGAGCACTCAATCGCATATTCCTCAATGCGCTTTTCGATCTCCCTGGCATATTCGGCTCCAGCCAAAGCCGCATCGATCGCGCCAATGGTCCGGTACGTCATTGACTCGCCAACGTAAATACGCGTCGCTGCATCAGCAATCTTCTGCTGGATGAGTCCAAATTCTGTGATCGACTTGCCGAAGGCCTTGCGGTCGCGCGCATATTGAATCGCGTTTGCCAGCGAAGTGCGCGCACCTCCAATGCAGGCCGCACCCAGCTTGAATCGCCCAATGTTCAGAATGTTAAACGCAATATGGTGGCCCTTGTCCGGCTCGCCCAGAAGGTTCTCCGCGGGGATGCGGCAGTCGTTCAAAATCAGAGGGCAGGTAGACGATCCGCGGATGCCGAGCTTGTGCTCCTCTGCGCCGACTGTCAGCCCCGGCGTAGATCGCTCAATCAGAAACGCTGACATCTTCGCTTTGGCCAGGTCGGGCTCAGCCGGATCGACGATCTTTGCGAAAACAGTGAACAGATCCGCAAATCCCGCGTTGGTGATCCACATCTTCTCGCCGTTAAGAACGTAGTGGTCCCCGTCCTTCACCGCGCGCGTACGAATGTTCATGGCGTCGGACCCGCTGCTCGCCTCAGACAGCGCATAGGCTGCCAGCCACTCGCCGGTTGCCAGCTTCGGCAGATACTTCTGCTTCTGCGCTTCTGTCCCGTACCATACGATCGGCAGGGTTCCAATGCCCACATGCGCGCTAAAAGCCACGCTGAAGCTCGCCAGCATCGACATGCGGTCGGCGACAATGGCGGATGTAACCTTATCCATCGCCAAACCGCCATTGGCTTCGGGAACATCGACCGCCATCAGCCCCAGCTCCCCGGCCTTTTTCAGCAGCCCCCGCGTTACGTCAAAGTTCTTCGCCTCGATGTCAGCAGCAGCAGGCAAAACCTCGTTCGCCGCGAAATCAGCCGCCGTCGCTGCGATCTGCCGCTGCTCCTCGGTGAAGTCCTCGGGCGTAAAAATGTTCGCGGGATCGGTTTCGTTAAGAAGAAAGCTGGCGCCGCTCATATTGTTATCTCAGCAAGGTCGACTGTATGCCGGCCGACTTTGTTCACTTTTCTGCTCACTGGCTCAGGTTCTCAACCACTCCCGCCGCGCCCATGCCTCCGCCCACGCACATTGTCACAAGTCCATAGCGCAGCTTGCGCCGCCTCAGCTCGTGCAGGATGGTTGCCGTCAGCTTCGCCCCTGTGCAACCCAGCGGATGCCCCAAAGCAATCGCCCCTCCATTGACATTGACCTTGGCGGAATCAAGTCCGGCCTGGGCAATCACCGCCAGCGTCTGCGCCGCAAACGCTTCGTTCAGCTCAATCAGGTCTATCTGCTCCAGCGTAAGCCCGGCCAGCTTCAGCGCTCTTGGAATCGCAGCCACCGGCCCGATGCCCATTATCTCTGGGGCGCATCCGGCGGTCGCAAAGCTGACAAATCGCGCCATCGGCTCAATTCCAAGCTCCCTTGCTCGCTGCTCTGAAATCAGCACCGCCGCTGCGGCGCCGTCTGACGTCTGCGACGAATTCCCCGCTGTGACCGTCCCTTTGCCGTGAAAAGCCGGCTTCAGCTTTGCCAGCGCATCCGCAGAGGTATCCGCACGCGGTCCCTCGTCAACCTTGAACTCTTTGCCTCCAGCCATAACCGGCACAATCTCTTCTTCGAACTTCCCTTCAGCAATCGCAGCAAGGGCCTTCTGATGGCTCGCAAGCGCAAACGCATCGGCCTGCTCTCGCGTAATCTCATATTTCCGGGCCAGGTTTTCCGCCGTTAGTCCCATTGAGAGATAAGCATCCGGATAGTGGTCAATCAGCCAGGGATTCGCGCTGAACTTATTGCCTTCCATCGGCACCATACTCATTGACTCTGTGCCTCCAGCGATCGCCGCCTGTACTCGGCCCGTTCGGATCGAGTCCGCCGCCAATGCGATCGCCTGCAGGCCCGACGAGCAAAAGCGGTTGATCGTCATGGCCGAGGCTTCTACCGGAAGCCCGGCGCGCAAGCTTGCAATCCGCGCCACGTTCATTCCCTGCTCGCCCTCCGGCATGGCGCAACCCAGAATCACATCTCCTATCTCCTGCGGATCAAGCTTTGGAACCCGATCTAACGCCGCTCGCAACACGGCCGCGGCAAGCTCGTCCGGCCGCGTAGTCGCCAGAGCGCCTCGCGGGGCCTTGCCCACAGCAGTACGAACAACAGCGGCAATGTAAACGTCAGGCATCGCTCTTGAAGATATCGTAGTTCCTGCTGGACTGGCCCCTAGTCGTCGCCGTTCAAACTCGTCCAGTGGCCGTGGTCGTAATAGTGGATCACAGAGGACTGTTCAACGAACGCGTCCTGGATCGCGTCGTGGTCCAGATTGTCCGCGCGTGGCATCACCCTTGCCGGAACCGTCAGAATGCCCCACGCCGAGCCATAACTAAACGACCACTCCACTCCCAGCCATTTGTTGTCCGGCTGATGGCGCAACTGTATAGGATGAGAAAAATCCGACTGGAAGAAAACATACAGCGTCGTCATGCCTTTCACCGAGCACAGCGCGGCCCAGTCATTGCTCCCCGGCTTCTCAAACGACCCGCTGATCACATTCTCCGGCCCATGTGCCTCATACGTCTGCGGAATCATGCATCCCTTCTCATCGAGCTCCCGCACAACAACCTCCGGAAGCTGAGGAAATGAGGCGACAGGCAACAGGCGAATTCGGTAGTGACACATTACCGGTCCCGGTACAAGTCCTTCATGAAGACGATTGTCCGGCTGCGGCTGAGTAGGACAAGGCATAGTTCCCGATTCGATCCGCTCTGTGTGCGACAGCGGCCCCAAAACCGCCTGTGCCGAAGCCGCAACGGCAAGCAGGCAAAAGGCGGCGAAAATAGTCAGGCGGTTAGTCACGGCAGATTCTCAGCAATTTTGGTTCCGGGCCTGTCAGCACTAGTTCCTCAACGGTTTACCCGTCTTCAGCGTATATGCAATCCGCTCCTGCGTTTTGCGCTCACCGCACAGCGAAAGAAATGCCTCTCGCTCCAGATCGAGCAACATCTGTTCTGTCAGCGGCGTGCCCGGAGACGCAGCGCCGCCGCACAATATACGCGCGATCTGAGTAGCCACTTTAGCATCGTGCTCACTGATGTACTCGGCTTGCCTCATCAAATGGACTCCTAGCTTCAGGTTCGCCAGCACCGCCTCACCGCCCGCCGGAACCGTGCGCGGTTGCGGCGCCGCGTAGCCGGCCTTAGACAAGGCGACGACTGCCGCGCGTGCATCATCAAGCAAGCGGTCGCGATTCATCGTAATGCAGTCATCCATCGCCAGAAAGTCAAAGCTGCGCGCCTCTGCTGCTGAAGTCGAGACCTTCGCCATGGCCATGGTTTCGAACCTCTGCCGCAGTGCACGTTGATACTCCGCGGACTGCGCGAATCTGATCGGACTCTCCGCCGCATCAATCCTCGACGCAGACCGCGCGGCATCAACCGCGCGCATTACCATCTCTTTGGTGCCTCCACCCGCCGGAACCAGCCCCACTCCGCTCTCCACCAACCCCATATACAGCTCCGCATGCGGCTGACGGCGCGCGGCATGCAGAGCCATCTCCGTGCCTCCGCCCAGGCAAAGATTAAAAGGCGCAACAACCGCAGGCCGCGGACAAAATTTGATTGCCGCAGTCATGCGCTGGAACGCCCGCACGGCAAAATCAACTTCGTCCCACTCCGCCTCCTGCATGGCCAGCAGCAGTTGCATCAGGTTTGCGCCAACTGAAAAGTCGCTTGCGCGCGACGCGATAACGAAGCCTTGAAAGTTGCGGACCGCTTCGGATCCAGACGCAAGCGTCTGCGTCACCAGCGAAACAATATCATCCCCGATTGCATTTTTGGGAGAGTGCAGCTCAAGCAGCGCGACATCATCGCCCATGTCGATCAGCGAGCAACCAGGATTGCTGCGAACAACATTATGCGCATTCTTCACATCTGCGCTCTTTAGCGGTTCTACACCGTCCGCCGCTGCGGCCATCGCAAACGGGCCCATCTCCCAGTTGAACCCCGCCTGCATGGCGCGGTCGACGTCCGCAGGCGAGTCGGCAATCTCCGGCTGGATCTGCGCCGCGTAGCTCCAAATCCCAGTAAGCAGCGGTATCAAAAACCTCGCCGCTTTGTCCTTTGCTGGATCGCCCGAAAGAATCATGTGCAGCCGCTCGCCGAGCCTTGCTGCGTTCTTCGCCATCTCAATCGAAGGGAATTTCGGACGCTGTGCCGGCTGGTATTCGAGCGTTTTCCAGTCAAGCGACAGCCGTGCGTCGCCGCCCTTTTTGTAGAATCCCTGCCCTGCCTTGTCGCCCAGCCAGCGCCGCTCCAGCATCCTCTCAAGGAATGCGGGAAGCTCCGTTGCGCTGGCATCTCCGCTCCGCGCCTCGGCGAAATTCCTGGCCACGTGCACGAGCACATCAATGCCCACCATGTCTGCAAGTCGAAAGGTCCCCGTACGTGGCCAGCCAATCACCGAGCCCGTAAGCGCGTCGACATCCTCAATCGTCAGACCCTGCTCCTGCATCAGGCGCACGGCCGTCAGCATGGCAAATACCCCAATGCGGTTCGCAATAAAGTTCGGCGTGTCCTTCGCGAAAACGACCGTCTTGCCCAGGCGCAGGTCAACAAATTCCGCGATGGCCGCAGTCGCCGCCGGGTCTGTCTCCAGCGTAGGAATAATCTCCACCAGCCGCATGTAGCGCGGTGGATTGAAGAAGTGAGTCCCAAACCACCTGCGTCGAAACTCGGGCGAAGTTCCTTTCGCGATTGCTGCAACAGACAGGCCGCTGGTGTTGGTCGTCACAATCGCCTCAGCGTTCAGGTGCGGCTCAACCCTTTCCAGCAGCGCTTGCTTGATGGCGAGATTCTCGGCAACCGCCTCAATCACCCAGTCGCACGAACGCAGTTGCGGCAGGTCGTGGTCAAAATCGCCGGTTGTAATCAACGCAGCAGATGCAGGGTCATAAAACGCCGCTGGTTTCGCCTTGAGCAATGCTGCAATCGCTCGCGCGGCCAGGCTGGGTTCTGCCCCCGCCTGCGCCAGATCCAGCAGCAGCACCGGCACTCCAGCATTCGCCAGATGAGCTGCAATGCGCGAACCCATGGCGCCCGCGCCCAGCACAGCAGCCCTCCGCATGAGCGGATATCGAATTTCCGCCACCGATTCTCCTTCCCGTTCAGATGCGCGGGCAGAATACTTACCCATCGCAAAGAGGGTCAAGCGCGATTCTCTCTGGCCGCTTGCACCATCTCCACCAGTGCCTTCCTGGTCTCCTGCGTCGTCCTGACCTCGCTCGGAAAGTTGATCCGTGCACCCTTCATCCCTTGCTCCGTCTTCAGCCGCAGCGTAAAGCCCAGCCGGTCAACGGAAGTCATCGCGGCTTCGCTAGCTTCCAATTGCGCATGCGCTCGGGCCAGCACAATCATGGCATCGGCATGATCGGCATTCATGTGCGCAAGAATTCCCGCTGCGGATTCCGCCAGCGGATCAGGCGCTGCCTGCGTGTAGTCCGCCGCCTCCACCCATCCCATTACCCCGAATCCACCAACGTAATAAATATCCACGGGCTCCAGGCGAAAGAAGCTGAAATCGGAGAAGTCGACCCAGTAGCGGCTGTTCTCATGCCGCGCAAGATAGGTCTCGCGCACTTGCGGAAGATCCCTCTCAGGCACAGTCTCGGCCCGCCCAACCAGTGTCGCCCGCGCTGCTCCCAGCGGGTCACCGTCCGCTGCTGCCTGCGCCAGAAACAGGCTGCATCGCGGATCAGCCTTGAGGTTCTGCGTATGCATGGCCATGCTGCTGATCAAAAAAATTGGACGCCCGGCCGCATCCAGCGCATACGGCATCAGCGAGCCGAATGGAAAGCCTGGATGCTTGCGCGAAACCGTAGACAGCATCCCCACCGGGTTCAGCGACAGCAGCGTGCGCGTGCGTTCAGCATACGATGGTTTGGGTAGCTGCGGCGCCGCTGGCCCTGTAAATGCGTGCTGACGAGGCGCACTCGCTGGATTCGACGACATAGTTCAACCTCCTCATCATCCTTCTTCCTGTTTGACTCATCTCATATGGTAGTGGCTGTCAACGCACCTCGTTCAATGCGATGCGTTGCCACAGCGGCGGCACTTTATGCTCCGTCACGGATTTTTCGCATGAGACACGTTGCAGGCGGCGGTATCCTGTTGCACATATGACTGACGATCGATTGCACTTGCCGGCCGGAGCTGTCGTCGCAGCCGTAGTCCTGGCGCTCATGGCCTTTGCAGGGCTCCTGCTGACGGCCGCCGCACTCATAGCTCAATTCGTCATCCAAAGCCCGCTCATCCCCCGTATCCCCACTGTCCGCGTTGCCGCCGCCGGTATGGACGCGCTTGTGCTCGCGCTCGTAATTTTGGCCGTGCTTACCATCATCGGTTTGTTCCGGTTGCGGATATGGGCTCGCTACTCCATCGTGCTCCTCGGGCTACTGGACTTTCTAGTCTTCGCCATTATGGCGATTGGCGTTTTGGTCCTGCGTGTCCGCTCTGGGATGGCTTCGATGCCGATTCCCAGCAACCCGCACGTCACAGTGGGCAATATCCTCTTCGCACTCGCAGCGCTCTATGGGTTGCTGGCGTTGGTCGGCTTGTGGTGGATAATCTATTTCAATTCAAAATCCGTGCGGCAGATTTTTGCCGATGCCGAAGCGCGTTTGACACCCTGAATCACTGCAACTAGCGTAGAAGTTGTCTCATAATCCTGAATTTGCCGCAACGGCACGCATAGGACCCGCCGTCGAACCGGATCTCAAGCTCAATGCTGAAGCCACAAGTCTGCTTATGAGGCTGCTTTTAAACACTACGACTTGCAGGCAAGCCGCGCAGGCGCAATTTACGACTTCATCTTCCTTCGAGGTCTCATGAGAAAAATTTCTGCTGGACGTTTGCTCACGCTGGCATGTTGTGTCTTGATGACAGTTCCCTGCCTGGCGCAGAGCCTCGTGCAGAACGAGCTGGCCAGATTCGAAAAGCGTGTCACTGTCAAAGTGCTTCCCAACGGGCTCACCCTCATCATCTGTGACCGGCCCGAAGCACCGGTCTTTTCGTACTTCACAATGGTGAACGTGGGCGACGCCAACGACCCCAGTGGCGAGTCCGGCATTGCCCACATGTTCGAGCACCTTGCCTTTAAGGGAACCAAGGACATCGGCACCACTGACTATCCCGCAGAGAAAATTGCGCTCGCTAAGGTTGAGGAAACCTACGCCGCCTATGACTCCGAATACCGCAAGCGTGTTGGGCGCAATCCCGAAAAGCTCAAGGAATTGAAGGCTCAATTTGATGCCGCAGAGGAGGCAGCTAACAAGTACGTCATCCCAAACGAATTTACAGAGATCGCGGAGGCCAATGGCGCCTCCGGCGTAAATGCTGAAACCGGCCTGGACGCTACACAGTACTTCTGGAGCATGCCTTCGAACCGCCTTCAGCTCTGGGCTTACATGGAAAGCGATCGCATTGCCAACCCCGTCCCGCGCCAGTTCTATCGCGAGCGCAGCGTGGTTATGGAGGAGCGGCGCATGCGTATCGACTCCAATCCCATCGGCCTGCTTGAAGAGCAGTTCCTTGCAGCAGCCTACATCGCGCATCCATATGGACGCCCCGGCGTCGGCTGGATGAGTGAGCTCAGCCAGATCACAGCAACCGAGGCCGCGGCGTTTCACAAAAAGTATTACGTCCCTTCCAACATCGTCATTGCAGTCGTGGGCGATGTCTTACCAGCCGATCTGTCCATGCTTGAGAAGTACTTCGGTGCCATTCCCGCCGGGCCCAAGCCTGAGCCAATGACCACGGTTGAGCCTCCACAGGTTGCGGAGAAGTCCGTCATTCTCAGAATGCCCACGCAGCCGCTCTTTTTGGAGGGCTACCACCGGCCAAGCTATCTCGACCCGGATGACGCCGTGTACGACGCTATTCAGGACATTTTCTCCAACGGCCGCACCTCGCGCCTCTATCGCTCGCTTGTTGAAAAGCAGCAGATCGCCGCCGATGCTGAGGGCTTCACCGACTTTCCTGGAGATAAATATCCCAATCTTTTTGCCTTCTTCGCCGTGCCCAATGCCGGGCACACTCCGGAAGAAATGCGTGTGGCCATCAATAAGGAAATTGAGAAGCTGAAGACCACCGACGTGACCGACGCCGAGCTTGAGATGTTCAAGACGCGGGCGCGTGCAGACCTGCTGCGCGGCCTCGCGGACAATCAGGGGATTGCCCAGCAACTCGCCTACTATCAGGAGCGATACGGCGACTGGCGGCAGCTCTTCCTGCAATTGAACAAAATTAACGCGGTCACTAAGGCCGACATCCGGCGCGTAGCCAATAAGATCTTTGTCCCCAGCAACTGCACCTATGCCATGGTCGAGTATCAGGCTCCGCCCATACCTCCGGCATTGCCCCAGGCCCAACCCTCGCCCGGGCCGCAAGCACCGGCAAAGGGAGGTGCGCGATGAAGCAGTCCCGCACCGCTTCCCTCTTCGCTGCTGCCCTGCTCTGCGCCTCCGTTGCATGCCCTCTCTTCGCGCAGGTAACCACCGTTACCATTCCGCCTGACATCCGCAAGCTGCAGCCTCCGGCGCCGTGGGAGAAGATCCCTGTCCCGCCGCTGCATGCATTTCACCCGGAGCAGCCCACGCGCATCGAATTGAAAAACGGTCTGGTCATCCTGCTTGAACCTGACCACGAACTCCCCTTTATCAACGGCAGCATCAACATTCGCGGCGGCTCGCGCGATGTTCCTGCGGACAAAACTGGCCTCATCGACCTCTATAGTCAGGCTTGGCGTACCAGCGGCACTGCAACGCAAAGCGGAGACCAGCTCGATGACCTGCTCGCTTCCAAGGCCGCCAACGTGGAGACTTACGGAGACATTGACTCCACCTCCGTCGCCTGGTCGTGCTTTACGAAAGACGAGGACCAGGTCTTCGGCATTGCCGTCGATCTGCTCGAGCATCCCGCGTTCAACGAGCAGAAGCTCCGCCTGGCGCAGCAGCAGGAAATCGCAGGCATTGTGCGCCGCAACGACACTGCCCAGGGTATCGCCGCGCGCGAAGCAGCCGTGCTCGTCTACGGCAAAGACAGCCCTTATGCGCGGCAACCTGAAATCGCAACCGTTATGGGTATTACGCTGGACGACCTCAAGGCGTGGCATGCAAAGACGGTCGTACCCAACAACATAATCGTCGCGGTCGAGGGCGACTTCGACCCTGCCGCAATGGAAAAGTCGCTCCGCGCAGCCTTCGGAGGACTTCCGCGCGGCCCCGCGTGGCCCAAGCCCTCCGGCGAATTCGCGGGACCGAAACCCGGCATTTACTTCGTGAACAAAACCGACATCGATCAAAGCAATATCTGGATCCTCGGCCTCGGAACTACACGCCGCAATCCCGACTTCTACGCACTTACGGTGATGAATGAAATTTTCTCGGGAGGCTTCGGCTCACGGCTCGTGCAGGACGTGCGCACAAAGCAAGGACTGGCCTATGCTGTCTTCGGCAACTATGGCGCGTCTTTTGATCATCCGGGCATCTTCTATACCATCGCCATGACCAAGAGCGCGACGACCGTCAAAACCACGCAGGCCATGCTCAAGGAGATTCACGAACTGAAAACCGAACCTTTCACGGCTTCGGAGCTGGCCTCTGCCAAGGATCAGCTCCTCAACTCCTTCATCTTCCATTACGACAGCAAGGACAAGGTGCTGGCCCGGGCCACCGAGCTTGAGTTCTACGGCTATCCGGCGGACTATCTGACCAAATACGAGGCCGGTATCAAAGCCGTGACTCTCGCCGACCTCCAGCGTGTGGCAGACAAGTATATTGACCCGTCCCGGCTTGCCATCCTTGTCGTCGGCAATCAAGCGAGCTTCGGAACACCTCTGACCGCGCTCAATCTTGGCCCGGTAACGCCTCTCGACATCACCATCCCCATGCCCGCTGCCATGCGCAGGCAGATGGGCCAGCAAGGCGCGCAATAAAGCATTTCAGGGACGGGCGACCCCATTTACGCCTGTCCCCTCCAAACGCTGTACTCTGTTCCTATGAGATTAGCGATAGTCATCATGGCGGCGGGCAAGGGTACACGGCTCAAATCCAAACGGGCCAAGGTTTTGCATGAAATCGGCGGCAAGGCCCTCCTGCGCCACGTCATTGCAAGCGCCAGCCAGATTGTCCCGCCACACGACATCTTCGTTGTCATCGGACACGAAGCCTCCCACGTCGAGGCAGCCGTGAAAGACACCGGCGTCAGGTTCGTACATCAGGCGGAGCAACGCGGTACCGGCCACGCGATCCAGGTCGCTCAGTCCGCCGTGCAGGGCTACAGCTCACTCCTCGTGCTCTCCGGAGACGTCCCCTTGCTCAAGCCGGAAACCATCGCCCGCCTTCGCGATTTCCACTTTGAGCAGCGCGCCGCCATGACCATCCTGACTGCGGCTCCCGACGATCCGGCAGGATATGGTCGCGTGTTACGCCAAAAGCCCGGTTCGCCCGAAGTCGCGGCGATCATCGAGCAAAAGGCCCTCAGTTCCGAACAACAAAATCTGCACGAAATTAATTCCGGAATCTACGCTTTTGAGACCAAACCTCTCTTCGCGCACATTGGCGAAATCAGGGCCGACAATGCGCACGGCGAATATTACCTGACCGACCTTGCCAGTCTGCTTGTTGAGGCTGGAGAGCGCGTCGTCGCCATTGAAGCGCCTCATGCCGCAGAAGTGCTGGGTGCAAACACCATCGCGGAAATGATGGACCTCGACCGCGAACTGCGCATGGAAACAGCGCGCAAGCTCATGGCCAATGGCGTGACTATCATCCGCCCTGACACCGTCATGATCGACTCCTCGGTCGAAGTGGGCGCAGACACCATCATCGAGCCTTTTGTGCAGTTGTTGGGCGAAACAAGAATTGGCGAGGACTGCCGCATCCGCTCCTATTCTGTAATCGAGGATTCCACCCTTGACGATCACGTGTTGGTGCGCCAGGGTTGCGTCATCGTTGGCTCGCGCATTGCGCACAGCGCACTCATTGGACCGTTCTCGCACCTGCGCCCGGAGAGCGATATCGGCGAGGGGGCACACATCGGCAACTTTGTGGAAACCAAAAAGGCTAAAGTGGGACCGGGCTCTAAAGCCAACCACCTCACCTATCTGGGTGATACAGAAATCGGGACAGGTTCCAACATCGGTGCAGGCGTCATCACCTGCAACTACGACGGCGTGCACAAGCACCGCACGCTCATCGGCGACCGGGTATTTGTCGGAAGCGACTCAACTCTGGTGGCCCCTCTTACAGTCGGCGATGGCTCATACATCGCAGCGGGTTCCTGCATAACAGAGGATGTCCCGGAGAACTCGCTGGCTCTCGGCCGTTCGCGGCAGACCACCAAAGAGGGGTGGGCGACTTCCAAGCACGGAAGCGATAAATCGCACACACGCTGAGCGTCTGACTATTCCAGCGACCGGTTCCACATAGTAATGGCGCGCGTTTCGTGCTCAAAGCCCAGTGTACTCACCGCACCTGTGCCCAGCACCAGCCGGCTGCCCGTAATTGGCGGCGCCTGAATCCAGCACGCAGCCAGGATGCGCAGGATATGCCCGTGCGCAAAAAGCGCAACTCTGCCGCCCTTGGTTACAGCGCGGGCAATCACGCGGTTCGCTCTCTCGGCTGCCTGATCGAGCGTCTCGCCGTCAATCAGCGGGCTCGTCCACACTGACCAGCCTGGAACGTCCTTCTCAATGTCTTTCGTCGTCCGGCCCTCATAAATTCCGTAATTCAGCTCCATCAGATCATCGTCGATCTCGGCCAGCTTCCCTAGTCCGGCGATGTCGCATGTCTCCCGCGCGCGCAGCATAGGGCTTGTGAGCACCATCGAAAAGGTTATCCCGCGCAAATACTCCTCAATCTTGCGCGCACGCTCCCGTCCGCGTTGGGTCAACGGAATATCCGTCCGGCTCGTGTGCGCTCCGCTCAGGCTCCACGCAGTTTCCCCGTGGCGAATCAGCCAGAGTTCCAAGTCTATTTCGGCCATCAAACCCTCTCTTGCTGTATGCTCTCACCTACATAGATGACTGGGTATTGCCCGCGGTCACATCTCAACTAAAAAGGGCAGGCCTCATTAGGCCTGCCCTTCTGAAATCGCCGCATTTGCTACTTCTTTGCCGGCACACTCTGCGTCGTCTTCGTTCCTTCAAACACCGAGTGCTGGCGGCCGACGTTCTTCTGCATCATGATCGTAAGACCGATTGAGGTCACCATAAAAATAACAGAGCCCCAGATGGTGAGCTTGGTAAGCAGCGTTGCGGCAGAGCGCGGGCCGAATGCCGTCTGTGAACCCTGCCCGCCGAATGCTCCGGCCAGGTCGGCGCTCTTGCCTTGCTGTAGCAGAATGATGCCTACCAGCAGCAGGCATACGATGATGTGGACCGCAATAAACAGATAGTAAAGAAAGGTCATGGATCGCTTTTCCCGGAAGCTCTCACGCCTGCTCCCGAACAAGATGGCGGACATTTGGTGCGGAAGGGGGGACTTGAACCCCCATGCCTCTCGGCGCCACCCCCTCAAGATGGTGTGTCTGCCATTTCACCACTTCCGCACTCGGTGAATAATTGTCCTTTTGGAAGTATAACAAAATCAACCCTTCGATTTGCCCGCCCAGTCCGGCCCAATCTCTAGAAGATTTCCGCCAATTTCAGGAAACTCTCTACCTCGAGTAACCTCTGCCCCGCGGGCGCAGGGTCCAGCTCATCATGCTCCAGGACCCAGGTGTTTGGGTGGTGAATATAGACCGCGTGCAGCCCTGAAGCCAATGCTGGATTGATGTCCGAACGAGGGCTGTTGCCAATCATCCATGTATTCATCGGCGCCAGCATATGCCTCTCACACACCGCACAATACGCTGCAGGGTTCTTCTCGCGAGGAACCTCCACTGCTGTGAAATAGTCGCGCAATCCGGAGCGTTCCAGCTTACTCCTCTGCTCGGCCTCGTTGCCCTTTGTCACCAGAATCAGGCGATGCCGTGAGGCGAGCTGCGGCAGCGTCGTCTCCACGCCCGGGAGCAGTTCGATCTCCTGTTCCAGTATGGACTGCGCAAAGCTCACGATGCGTTCGTGCTTTTCTGCAGTGATAGGCTCCGGCGAAAGGCACTCAAAGCAGGTCACCAGCGAGCGGCGGAATGAGGCCACTCCATAGCCGTGCTGCGACGTATGCGCACGCTCAACCTCATTCAGCTTTTCCCGCACTTCTTCTGGCGAATATTCGTGGTGGTCCAGGTACGAGATAAAGCTGGCAATGGCACGCTCGAAATAAATGTTGTTTTCCCAAAGCGTGTCGTCGGCGTCGATAAGCAACGTCTGGGCTGATTTCCATGTCGCGTGAGGCATCGTATTTCTCAGCCTATCAGCAAATGCCGCCTCTTAAACCCCGCCTCACGATCTGTAGCTTGTGGAACAAAGAAAAATTTATCTGCTTTCGTGTGTAAAAAATCCACGTCTTTTCAACGAATTTCGGGTCAGAAGCAGTGTATCCATCCAGCTTTCAGCTCAACAATGCACATCCAACCAAATAGGTAAGTCACCGTTGATTGGAAAGCTGGCAAACATCGCAGTGCACTTCGCAGTGAATATGTCGGATTCAGGAGAAGGATGCAGCGCATTTACAGGATCTTGCTCTTGCTTACTTTTTTTACCGTTTTCAGCACAGCCGCTGCGCACGCCGGCAGGGTCGCGCTGCTGCTGGAAGAGCCCTATGGCCACTTCGGTTCCATCAATCCCACCGGCCACGCCGCCATCTATCTGAGCGATGTCTGCGCGGAAACCCCCGTACACCTGCGCAGGTGCAAACCAGGCGAGACCGGTGTGGTCATCAGCAGATACAACAGCGTCGACGGATACGACTGGATCGCGATGCCGCTGCTTCCCTATCTTTATGCCGTCGATACTCCGAGCCAGATTCCGGCTTACGCCAATAAAAAGCTCGTGGCGCAACTCATCGACTCGTACCGCCGCAAGCACCTTCTGCAATTGGTTCCGAACGAACCTGACGGCCAGGCGCCGAATGGCGACTGGACAGAGTTGCTCGGTGAAGCCTACATTCGCAAGATCTACGGCTTCTCCGTGGAAACGACTCCGCAGCAGGACGATGCGCTGATTGCCGCCTTGAATGACCACTCAAACCGCAGGCGCTTCAATATTTTCTTCAACAACTGCGCGAACTTCGCCGAAAAGATTCTCAACTTTTATTACCCTCACTCCATTCACCGCAACTTCATCATCGACATCGGCCTGATGACGCCGAAGCAAGCTGCGCACTCGCTGGAGAAATACGCACGGCGTCATGAAGACCTCGACTTCACAACCTTCGTCATCCCTCAGGTACCGGGAACCATCAACCGCAGCACGCCTGTGCATGGCGTGCTCGAAGCGTTGCTCGAAACCAAGAAGTACGCAGTCCCACTCGCGTTCCTGCATCCAGCAGTCGCCGGTGGAATGGTGGCTGTCTACTTTGGCGATGGCCGCTTTCACCCCGGTGCGCACATGGAGTCCGTCTTCAACCCCCACAAAGACGCTGAACCCGGAGTCCTTCTCGCCCAGGAGCGCGCTCCCGAAATGCCGAGCGCCGAGGACTCGCCCATCAAGGAAGTCTCTTACGAATACCGTCATCAGGACAGGTCAACAGCAGCCTCAACAGATACCGCTTCTGTTGCGCCAGCTCCACCAGCAAGCACGGCCTCTCGATGGAACGCCGCCAGCCCGTCGCAATAGTTTCGGCACATCGCTAACCAGCCTGTACCTGCTCTGTCTCTCCGCTCTGTCAATCACACCAGTGATGCTTGTTCACAAGGGAAGAACCTCTGAGACCGGCAGGACGGCATTCATGGAACCTGAGCGGTACCCCTGCGTATCCAGAGTCACATAAAGAAATCCTGCTGCGCGTACTGCCACGGTGATCTGGTCCAGCATCGCCATATCCAGCGCGCGCGGTAAATCCTCCCGCGCAACCTCCACTCGCGCCAGTTCTCCGTGGTGTCGCACCCGCACCTGCGGAAAACCCAACCGGTGCATCGCCGCTTCCGCCTGCTCCACCTGCATCAGGTTCCCTGCCGTTACCGGCCGCCCGTATTCAATCCGCGAGGAGAGGCATGCGGACGCTGGCTTGTCCCACAGGCTTAACCCGGCGACGCGCGCAAGCGTACGAATCTCCGCCTTCGTCAGCCCTGCTTCGGCGAGTGGGGCGCTTGCATGATGCAATGTGGCAGCCCTCTGTCCCGGACGAAACTCGCCCCGATCATCGGCGTTCATACCGTATGCAAGGTGCTCAAATCCCAGCTCCGCTCTTGCCGCTTCCATCACCGTAAAAAGCTCGTCCTTGCAGTGGAAGCACCGCTGCGAATCGTTGCGGATATACTCCGCCTTTTCAAGCTCTGCCGTTTGCAGAATATGTGTTGGAATCCCACGCTCAGCAGTAAATTTCAGCGCGGCCTCCAGCTCCGCGCGTGGCAGCGAAGGCGAATCCGCAATCACCGCCAGCATCTTGGCGCCCAGAGCGTGGTGCGCAGCATAGGCAAGAAAGGCCGAGTCAGTCCCCCCCGAGTAGGCGATCAGTACGCTTCCGAGTTCCTGAATCTTCTCTCTGAGCAAAGAGGCTTTTGCGGCGAGCTCCATATTCCAAATAGTAATCCAGATTCTCCGGCGGCCCCTCTTCCGGAAAATCCATTTTGTACTACGCAGATTCTCTTTACTTGGAAGTGCTGCCCGCAGCGGTGTTGCTGTTCCCCGTCTGCGGCTGGTCATTCAGCGTATAGATCACTTCGCCGGGCCGTGCATAGTGCAGTTTCTCGCGCGCTTCGAACTCAATCGCGTCCGGATCGTTCTTAAGCCGCGCATCGTGATCTTTCAGCTGCTGGTTCTGCTGTTCGAGCGACTCGATCTGCTTTTGCAGTTCCCGGTTCTGTACGCGCTTTTGCTCGTAGTTGTTCAGCCCGTTGCGCCCAAACACTACGTGGTAGGTAAGAAACAGTACCAGCACAATCCCCAGGCCCGTGGCAATACGTCGCCGAACACGGTACAGTGCTGCGCTGGCGCGTTGGATCACTCCGTCCTTCACCTGCTCTGAATTCTTGCCTGCGGCAGACATTGCTTCTCCCCGTCGATTCTTGCCCAGACTTCTATCATCGACGCAACCAGCGAAGAGTTGTGTCAGTTCGCATCAGAAATCTTCTGTGGGAGAACCTATTCCAGCACCCAGTTCTTCGCGACCGTGCTCAACGCCTCCGACTCTGTGCTCTTGCGGGCCTCTGTATACACGCGGACCACAGGCTCTGTTCCGCTCAACCGATAGCAAACCCACGCTCCGTTATCCAGAATCAGCTTCAGGCCATCGGTTCGCACAATCTGCGTAACCTTGTGCGGCCCCAGCGTCTTGGGGTCTGTCTTTACCTTCTCGACAAACTTCTCCTTGACCTCCGGCGTCAGGCGGAAGTTCTCGCGGTGGGGGTAGAACTCGCCCACCTTCGCAAATAATCCCTTCAGTTGCTCGCCCAGGCTCTTGCCCCTCACCGCCACCATCTCCGTCACCAGCAGCCCGGCAATCACGCCGTCCTTCTCTGGAACATGCCCGCGAATCGTCAGCCCCGCACTCTCCTCGCCGCCGATCACGATCTTGTCTTCGTTGATTAGCTCGCCGATGTACTTGAATCCAACCGGAGTCTCATACAGCGGAATCTTAAATTGCTCGGCTAGCGCGTTAACCAGGTTTGTGGTCGCCACTGACTTGGCCACACCATTCCGCCAGCCGCGTGTCTCAACCAGGTAGTCAAACAGGAGCGCGATGATGTAATTCGGCTGGATAAAAGTCCCATCGCGGTCCACGATCCCGAAACGGTCCGCATCGCCGTCCGTTGCAATGCCGATCGCTGCTCCTGTCTCCTTCATCTTGGCCTTGCAGTCCGTCAGCAGGTGATCATCCGGCTCCGGAGCGTGCCCCCCAAACAGCACATCGCGATAATCATGCACCGTCGCCGTCTCCACGCCGTGCTCCCGCAGGACGTGGCAGCTATATCCCCGCGCCGCTCCCCAGAACGGGTCAAAGACCACTTTGATCCCCGACCTTTTAATCGCCGGAAAATTCACCAGTTCGCCCAGCTGTTTCAGGTAGTCTGGCTTGACGTCGATCTCCTCGAATTTCTGCTTTGGCTCCGGAGCCGGCGGCACAACCGCTTCACCCAGCTCGCGGATCGCCGCCTCAATCTGCCCGGTCACATCCGGGAGGGCCGGCGCGCCGTCCGGCGTAGAAAACTTGATCCCGTTGTACTCCGGCGGATTATGAGAGGCGGTAAAGTTAATGGCCCCACCGGCCTTGCGTTGCCGCACCGCGTAGGAGATCGCCGGAGTCGGCGCAGCCGCTGGAATCACCACCGGCGTTACGCCCTGCAAAGCCAGCACCCTGGCCGCCTCCGCCACAAACGTCTCTCCAAGAAACCGCGGATCGCGCCCCACCAGGACCGAGTGCGCTCCCGGCTGTGACGCAACGTACTTCGCAATCCCTGTCACCGCACGCCGGATGTTCGCCAGCGTGAACTCTTCAGCGACAATTGCCCTCCATCCCGACGTGCCGAATTTGATTTCGACTGCCATGCGCCTCCTGATCTGCTCAAACAGATTGGGGATCCCCTGTTTTGTGAGATGCTTGCCGGGGGATACTTCTCAAACAACGCTTCCCGATCTCAAATTTTCCTCAACCATCTTACCCAATTAACTCGTTATCGTACGGACGTAAGCCTGAACAGGAGACCGTTATGCGCAACGCACCTTCAGCCCGAATCATCCTCACCACAGTCGCCACAATTGAGGAAGCCAACAAACTCGCATCCGCATTGGTCGAGCGGGAGCTCGCGGCATGTGTCAACATCGTGCCCGGTCTCACATCCATCTACCGTTGGCAGGGCGGAATCGAAGAAGCCTCGGAGACATTGCTCATCGTCAAAACCACCTCCCAGCACCTCCCTGCTCTTGAGGACGCGCTCCGCGAGCTCCACTCGTATGAGGTACCGGAACTCCTGGCAATCAACGTAGAGTCAGCCGGCCAGGCATATCTTGACTGGCTCATGACCTCGCTACGCCCCTCCACCGACTGACACGCTACTTCGCCCGCTTTGCCGGCTGGTAGCTGCCGGGAGGCGTGCGCGAGGCAATCGACAGCCGGTTCCAGCCATTGATCGCAACCAGCGCAAGAGTCAAATCGGCCAGCTCCTTCTCAGTAAAGTGCGGCCGGATCTGTTCGTAAACAGCATCCGAAACATGGCCCTCTGTCAGCAGTGTTAGGGCCTCGGCCCAGGCCAGTGCGGCCCGCTCGCGGTCCGTATACCACGGGCACTCGCGCCAGGCGTCCAGCGAGTACAGCCGCTGCTCTTCTTCGCCAATGGCCCGCAGGTCCTTCCAATGCATGTCCAGGCAATAGGCGCATCCGTTGATTTGCGATGCGCGCAGCTTCACCAGATGCAGCAGACCCTCCTCCAGGCCGCAGTGACGCAAATAGTGCTCCAGCCCCAGCACGGCCTTGTAGCCATCCGGCGAAACGGAATATGCATTAAAGCGCGGTTCCATAATCCCTCCACGTTCGGATCAGTAATCACGTTCGGTTCAGTAATTGGGTATGCAGCGATCGCTAATTAAGATGAAGCGATGGCGAACTCGGTGGCGTTTGTAAGTAATTGAATTCGTGCATCTCCACGAGAGCGCGCCCAAAACATTTTAGCTGCTTGAATCGCGCAACTTTTCGTATCATCTTAGGTTAATAAGAGCAGGTTCAAAGATACCCGGGATACTGCCCGGGATCTACGAACTGCGCCGCTTCTTGGTGGTTTTAGAACGCGGCTGGGAGGTTGAAGATTATGCGCATCCTGCGCTCACTTGGTTTGGCCACTTTGCTCGCGACGGCCTTGGCGTTTGTCCCGGCGTCTGCGCACGCCCAGATCGCAGTCGGAATCGGCATTGGCCCGGTCGTCGGTTATCCCGCCCCGGTTTATGTCGGCGGGCCTCCGGCCTGCTCTTGGGGATATTATCCCTACTACCCTTACGCTTGCGCTCCATACGGCTACTACGGCTCGGATTGGTTCTATAACGGCGTCTTCATCGGCGCAGGACCCTGGTTCACTGGCTGGTACGGTTATCCCTGGGGCTGGGGATGGGGCCGCGCAGGCTGGTATGGATGGCGGGGTCGCGGCTGGTATGGTTATCGCGGCGGATATGGCTACCGTGGCGGATATGGCTATCGCGGCGGATACGGCTACAGAGGCGGGTACGGCTACCGTGGCGGCAACTATGTTCGCGGTGCCTACGGCGGCGGAGCCTACCGGGGTGGTGTACGTGGATTCAGTGGCGCTTACGGTGGCCGTAGTTTTGCTGGTGCTCGTAGCTTCGGCGGCGCCAGGGCCTACGGTGGTGGCGGATTCCGCGGTGGCGCCCGCAGCTTTGGCGGCGGCGGATTCCACGGTGGCGGCGGCGGGTTCCATGGCGGCGGTGGTGGCCACGGCCGCTAAGCCGGCACTCTCACAAATCAAACAAAAGGGCCCGTTCTCCGGAACGGGCCTTTTCCTTTTCAAGTGTTTCTTCCCGGCAGTCTAACGAGCCATCGCTCTCACCATCTTCGCAATTCGGTGCGATGCATCCGGATGCGCCAGTTTCCTTGCCTCCGCTGACATGCGCTCCAGCCCCTGCCGGTCGGCAAGCATTCCCGCCAATGTTTGCTTCAGCCGCTCTGGCGTCAGCTCCTCTTCCAGAAGCATCCGTGCCGCGCCTGCCGCCGCTAAAACCTCCGCATTCTTCCTCTGGTGGTCGTCCGCTGCCTGCGGAAACGGCACCAGAAGCGATGGCTTCCCTGCCGCAGCCAGCTCGGCCACGGTGCTCGCTCCGCTGCGCGCCAGAACCAGGTCGGCCGCCTCAAATCTGCGCGGCATATCATCCAGAAACGCATGGACCTCCCACCGCCCGGCTGGCGCTTCACTGGCCTGGTACGCCGCCAATGTCGCCTCTGCATGGCGTGCTCCGGCCTGGTGCAGAATCGTCAGCCCCGGCACTGCCTCAAGTAGTGCAGCCGCAATCTGCGGCATGGAGGTATTCAGCGCGCGCGCTCCCTGGCTGCCGCCAAATACCAGCAGATGCGGCGCAGCACCCTCCGCGCGCGGCTTGAGACGGAAGAATTCACCCCTCACAGGAATCCCGGTCACTTGTGCATTCCGGAAATATCTCGCCGCGGGAGCAAAATTCACCGCCGCAGCATTCACCCGCTTCCCCACCAGACGGTTCGCCAATCCCGGATATGCATTTGGCTCAAACGCCAGCGTCGGAACCCCGCCCAGAATGGCTGCGCCCATCGCCGGCCCGGATGCATAGCCCCCTACGCCAACCACCGCGTCCGGTCTGAACTCCTTCAGCAGACCACGACACTTCAGCAGGCTCAGCGGCAAATCCACCATGGTGCGCGCCTTCGTCCACAGCGATACATTCTTCAGTTGCCCCACTTCAATCAATCGCAGCGGATATCCCGCCTGCGGCACCAGCCGCGACTCCAGCCCTCGCGGCGTCCCTACAAACAAGACCTCCGCCCCATACTCCGACTTCAGCTCATCGGCAATCGCCAGCGCTGGAATAATGTGACCGCCCGTGCCGCCTCCAGCAATCACGACGCGCACCGCCTAATCCACCTCGCGGGTAATGTTCAGCAGCACGCCCAGCGACGCCAGCACAAACACCAGCGACGTCCCGCCATAAGAGATCAGTGGCAGAGTAATCCCTTTGGTCGGCACCAGTGCCACCACCACGCTGATATTGAAAAATGCCTGAATCAGCAGCGTGGACGTGATCCCGAACGCCAGAAAGCGCGCAAACGGGTCCTTGCTTAAAATTGCCGCCCGCATCCCGCGATATCCGAGGGTAATAAACAGTCCCACCACAAGCAGCGATCCCAGCAGTCCAAGCTCCTCAGCGATATTCGCAAATATGTAGTCCGTGTGGGGCTCCGGAAGATAAAACAGCTTCTGCCTGCCGTCCATATAACCCAGTCCGCGAATGCCGCCCGTGCCCACCGCAATCAGCGACTGAATGATATGAAATCCCTTGCCCAGCGGGTCCGACTCCGGGTTCAGAAACGCAAGGATGCGCTCACGCCGCCATGGCACGCGGAACAGCATGAAATAGAGCACCGGCGCCGATGCCAGCGCAGCGTATCCCAGATACTTCGGGCTCATTCCCGCCAGATACAGCAGCAGAGCAGTAACCACCGCACACACCATCGCCGTGCCCAGATCAGGCTGCTTCAGAATCAGCGCGATAAACAACAGGCTGGGCAGCGCCGCCGGCAGAATCGTCCCACGAAAGTCGTCAATCGAGCCCATGCGGTCCTGTAGAAACCAGGCAAGAAACAGGACCAACATGGGCTTGGCAATCTCGGACGGCTCCAGTGAAATCGGCCCCAGGTGAATCCATCGGTGTGCCCCATGCGAGTCGTGCATGACGAGCGCAATCAGCAGCAGAACCGTCGTAATCGCAATCGCCGGAAAAACCACGTTGGGGTTGTTATAGCGGCGGTAGTTCACCTTCATCAGCAGCGTCATGGCGACCAACCCAATCGCTGCGTAGATCGTCTGCAGCACAACAAAGTGATACGGCGACCCATACTGCGCCTTGGCCATCACCGCTGAAGCGCTGAAGACCATCAGCAGGCCGATCACCACCAGGATCAGCGTGACTCCGAAGAGCCACTTGTCCACTCCCACGCGTTTTGCCATTCAGGCCCTTGCCCCTAAGCGCTCTTCCGTTCGCCCGCGCCGCTCCGCGCCAGCACCAGTTCTTTAAAGACTCTGCCGCGATGCTCGTAGTTCTCGAACTGGTCAAAGCTTGAGCAGGCCGGGGCCAACAGCACCACCTCGCCCGGCTGTGCCGCCTCCGCAGCCGCCGCTACCGCTGCATCCAGGGTCTCGGCATGCACTGCAGGGACCGCGCCTTTGATCTGGCCTTCGATCTTTTCCGCCGCCGCCCCGATCGTGTATACGGCCTTCACCCGCGACTCCAGCAACTCCCGCATCAGCGTGTAATCCGAGTTCTTGTCCTTGCCGCCGAGGATCAAATGCACCCCCGACGGAAACGCGGCAACCGCCTTCATCGCGGCGTCGACATTCGTCGCCTTCGAGTCGTTGTAGTAGTCCACTCCGTTGATTCTGGCTACAAACTCCAGCCGGTGCTCGACCGCCGTGAACTTCTCGACCGCGCTGCGAATCGCTTCCGGAGCCACGCCTGCCAATCGCGCCGCGCACACCGCCGCCAGCACGTTCTCCACATTGTGCTCACCCTTTAGCGGAATCGACTCGACCTTAAGAATTGCTTCTGCCGCCTCGTGCTCCTCCGCGCGAAACAGAATCTCGCCCTCGTGCACAAAGGCCCCCTGGCGCACAATGCACTTCCGGCTGAACCAGAACACACGCGACTTCGCCCGCGCCGCGCACCGCTTGGCCGCATCGTCATCGGCATTCAGCACCAGCGCGTCGTCCGCGGTCTGGTTGGCAAAGATCCGCTCTTTTGCTGCGATGTAGTTTGCAAAACTCCCGTGCCGGTCAAGATGGTCCGGCGTAATGTTCAAAATCACCGCAATCTGTGGGTGAAACTCCTCGGTCGTCTCCAGTTGAAAGCTTGAAACTTCAAGCACCGACCATCCGCCCTCTTGCGAGGTGTCCACCAGTGCAATTACCGGCACGCCGATATTGCCCCCCACCTGCACCGGCAGCCCACCTTCAGCCAGAATCTCCCCGCACAGGCTGGTGGTTGTCGTTTTGCCGTTCGATCCCGTAATGGCCAGCGTCTTCCCTTTCAGGAAGCGCGCCGCCAACTCCAGCTCGCCCATAATGGGCAGCCCGAACTTCTTTACCTGCACCAGTTCCGGCGTATCCAGCGGAACCCCCGGACTCACCACAATCAAATCCTGCCGGCGAAAGGTCAGCAGCCCATGCCCGCCGGCCTCGACCATAATCCCTTCATCAAGCAGCGCGGGAATGTCTCGCGCCAGCGCCTCCGCGCTACGCACATCGGAGACGGTCACCTGCGCACCCCGGCGGCGCAGGAACAACGCAGCGGCCAGGCCCGACTTCCCCAGGCCAACAACCAGCACCTTTTTGCCCTTAAGTTCCATGCTTTCGAATCTATGCGTTCCCCGTGCCGACGAATCTGCCCCAAGCTAATCGCCCAGATCCAATCACCCGGACAGGCCATTGTTTCACGTTCGTGCCTGTGAAGGCCGCGCCATCTACCTGAGCTTGAGAGTTGTGAGTGCAAAGAGTGCAAACACCAGCGCTCCAATCCAGAACCGCGTGATCACCTTCGACTCTGACCACCCCAGCAGCTCAAAATGGTGATGCAATGGAGCCATCTTGAAGATGCGCTTCTTCCGCAGCTTGTAACTTCCCACCTGCAGAATCACAGAAAGCGCCTCAATCACAAAAATCCCGCCGATAAACGGCAGCAGCAGCTCCTGCCGGATAACAACCGCAACCGTCGCGATTGCTCCCCCCAGCGCCAGCGACCCGACATCGCCCATAAACACCTCGGCCGGGTGCGCGTTGTACCACAGAAATCCAATGCTGGCGCCCACCATCGATCCGCAGAAGATCGTAACCTCGCTCACCATTGGCATGCGCTGGAATTCCAGATAGTCCGAAAGAACAATATTGCCGCTCACATAGGTCAGCACCGTCAGCGCCCCCGCTGCGATGATGGTGCAGCCAATGGCCAGCCCATCCAGCCCGTCCGTCAGATTCACAGCGTTGCTCGACCCTACGATCACCAGCATCACAAACAGCACAAAGGGGAGAAAGGCAATCAGCGCAAAGTGCGGAATACGCATCAGGAACCCGAGCGAAAGATGCGGGTGCAGCCGCTTCAGAAAGGGAACGCTGAGCTGTGTCGAGTAGTAGCCGAACGTCTGCATCACAATCAGCGCCCCGGCAATCGCCGCTGAAACCAGAAACTGCGCGCCCAACTTCGCCTTGCCAGTCAACCCCAGGTTCCGCCGGTGCACCACCTTGATGTAGTCATCTGTAAACCCGATCGCCCCAAATGCCAGCGTCGACCCCATCACCAGCCACACAAACGGGTTCGACAAGTCCGACCACAACAGCGTGGGCAGCAGAATGGCAATGCAGATCAGCACCCCGCCCATCGTCGGCGTTCCGGCCTTCTTCTGGTGCTCCTTGGGACCCTCCTCGCGGATGTACTGGCCAATCTGGAACTCGCGCAGCTTCTGGATCACATAGGGGCCTACAAACAGCGCAATCATCAGTGCGGTAAGCGTCGCGAATGCGGTGCGAAACGTCAGATACCGGAAGATGCGGAAGGGTCTGAAGTAGGGGAACAGCTTTTGGTAGAGCAGCCAGTAAAGCAATCTTCCTCCGGCGGGATGGGGGTCTTCCCATCATCATACGGCCATCCATCCGCGTGCACGCAGGATTCACACAACTGTAACCTTCTATCGCAATTCGCTGGATACACTCCATGTGTAATGATCACTGAACCGTTGAGCTTTGAGGCACTTCCCGGGCGTGACGAGTCTATACGTATCTACCGCCTCACTGGACCGCTGGTCATCAACACAATGTTTGAACTGCAGGACGCACTCGCCAAGGACCATCCTGCCCTTCTCATCTTCGACCTCTCAGGCGTCCCCTATATGGACTCCGCCGGCCTTGGCGTCATTGTCAACTGCCACGTCTCTGCATGCCGTCGAGGCGGCAAGGTCGTCGTCGCTGGAGTCAGCCCGCGAATCCTCGACCTGTTCAAGATCACCCGCGTCGACAACGTGCTCACCATGGCTCCGACCGTCGAAGCAGCAGAAGCGCTCGCCTGAACCGCACCTCAAGCGTATTGGCAAGAAACAAAAGCGCCCATCAGCATTAGCTGGCAGGCGCTTCCCTGTTTTCCGAATAACCTAAGCCTTCGCCGGATCAATCCTGTCTGGGTTAATTCCCAGCTCGGCAATCGCCTCCTGCGCCTTCGCCGCGTCGAACTTGCCGCCTCGCGCCAGCTTGGAAAGCGTCGCCGCAACGATCGACTCCGCATTCACCTCAAAATGACTGCGCAGATGCTCGCGGTTGTCGCTGCGTCCAAACCCATCGGTCCCCAGCGTCACCAGACGGTTCAGCACCCACGGAGCAAGCTGGTCCGGCACCGACTTCATGTAGTCGCTCGCGGCAATAATCGGTCCTTTGCTGCCGTTCAGCGCCGTCACAATGTACGGCGTCTTCTCCGCTTCTGCCGGATGCAGTCGGTTCCAACGCTCCACAGCCAGCGCTTCGCGCCGCAACTCGTTATAGCTGGTTACGCTCCATACATCCGTCTGCACGCCGTACTTTTCGGCCAGAATCTCCTGCGCCTTCAGCGCCTCGTTCACAATGGGACCGCTGCCGAACAGTTGCGCCACGGCCTTGCCCTTGGGCGCTGCCTTCAGCTTGTGGATGCCCTTGACAATGCCCTCGGCTACCCCTTCCGGCATCTCCGGCATGGCATAGTCTTCGTTGTACATCGTGATGTAGTAGAAGATCTGCTCGTTCTCCTCGTACATCCGGCGCAGACCGTCCCGCAGAATCACCGCTAACTCATAGACATACGCCGGGTCATAGCTGAGGCACGTCGGCACCGTCGACGACAGCACGTGGCTGTGGCCGTCCTGGTGTTGCAAACCCTCGCCCAGCATCGTCGTGCGGCCGGCCGTTCCGCCCATCAGAAAGCCCTTGCCGCGCGAGTCGGCAAACGCCCAGATCATGTCGCCCACACGCTGGAATCCGAACATCGAGTAGTACATGTAGAACGGAATCATCGGCACGCCGTAGTTTGCATACGCCGTCCCCGCCGCGGTAAACGACGCCATCGATCCAGCCTCGGTGATTCCCTCTTCCAGAATCTGCCCGTCCTGCTCCTCGCGGTAGTAGAGCATCATGTCCACATCGTGCGGCTTGTACTTCTGCCCTTCGGCCGCATAAATGCCCACCTGCCGTATCGCCGACTCCAGCCCGAACGTTCGCCCCTCGTCGGGCACAATCGGCACAATCAGTTTTCCGATCTTCGGGTCCTTCAGCAGGTGTCGCAGGATGCTCACAAAGCCCATCGTGGTCGAAACTGCGCGGCCCTTCGACCCTCCCGTCCACTCGGCAAAATAGTCCAGTTCGGGCGTTTTGAAATCGATCTGCGGCACTTCGCGGTACGGCATATATCCGCCCAATTCCGCCCGCCGCTGCTTCATGTACTGGATCTCTGGTGAGTCGTCCGCTGGCTTCCAGGGCTTGCCCTGCTTTGCCAGATCGTCCGGCACTGGAATATCAAACGTGTGGATGAACGCTGTGATTGCGTCGTCTGTCAGCTTCTTTTCCTGGTGCGACGCATTCCGGGCCTGCGTGCTGCCCAGCCCATAGCCCTTCACCGTCTTGGCTAGGATCACGGTCGGGCCGCCCGTGTGCTCCACTGCCTTCTTATACGCATTGAATATCTTCGTGCGGTCGTGCCCGCCGCGATGCAGCTTGATGAGCTGTTCGTCTGTGTAGTCCTTCACCAGCTCCAGCAGCTCCGGATACTTCCCGAAGAACTCGCGCCGTAAATATGCCCCGTCCTTCGCCTTGTATGCCTGGAAGTCGCCGTCCACGCACTCTTCCATGCGCTTCAGCAACAGCCCGGTGTGGTCGCGCTCGAACAGCTTGTCCCAGTCGCCGCCCCAGATCACCTTGATCACGTTCCAGCCTGCGCCACGGAAGATGCCTTCCAGCTCGTCGATAATCCGCTTGTTGCCGCGCACCGGCCCATCCAGCCGCTGCAGGTTGCAGTTGACCACAAAGATCAGGTTGTCCAGCTTCTCGCGTGGGGCCATCGACAGGGCACCCAGCGTATCCACTTCGTCCGTTTCTCCATCGCCGACAAACGCCCACACCTTGCGCGGAGTCGGCTCAATCAGCCCGCGATGCTCGAGATACCGCATAAACCGCGCCTGATAGATCGCATTCAGCGGCCCGATACCCATCGACACCGTCGGGAACCGCCAGAAATCCGGCATCAGCCACGGGTGTGGATAAGACGACAACCCCGGCTTGTCACGCAGCTCATGGCGAAAGTTCAGCAGCCTCTGGTCATCAAACCGTCCCTCCACATACGCCCGCGCATACACGCCCGGCGAGGCATGCCCCTGGAAGTAAATAAAGTCGCCCGGCTGATTGCCGTATTTTGCGTGGAAAAAGTGGTTGAAGCCCACCTCCAGCAGCGTCGCCAGCGACGAGTAGGTCGAGATGTGCCCGCCGATGCCCGCATCCTTCTTGTTCTGGCCATGCACCATGGCCATTGCGTTCCAGCGGATCAGTGACTCCACCCGGCGTTCCATCTTCAGATCGCCTGGGTACGGCTCTTCCTCGTGCTTCGGAATCGTGTTCATGTAAGGCGTGGTCAGCTCGCCCTTGTGGACCACCCCCGCCTGGCGCGCACGCTTGCGCAGCGCGTCCAGCAACTCCGCGCCCTGCTCCGGGCCCTCGCCAACAATCACATCGTCAAAGGCCTCGATCCACTCCTGGACCTCTGCCGAAAAATCCGCTGCTACAGGAATTTCTGCTTTAGTGCTCATAGATTCTCGTGTTTGGTGTGAACTTCTTAGTATACCGTGAGCAGCTGGCCGCATTCCCAGCCCTCGCCGCGCCATCCAGCCACACCCCAACCAGTTTCAGATGCGCTCGCGCCTTGCTGCGACTCAACCATCGCTTCGCACCCGGCGGCCCGCATAACTGATATACTCCACTGTTTATGCGGGTATTTGTCATTCTCCCGGCGGCTGGACTCGGCACGCGCATGACGGCCGGCCAGTCATCCATCGCCGCGCCCAAACAGTTCCTCGAGCTGGCGGGAGTGCCCGTGCTCGTCCACACGCTGCGCGCCTTCGCTTCGGTCCCTCAGGTTGCTCAGATTTACGTCGCCGTCCGCGCCAACGAGATCGACCGCCTCACCGCCCAAATCAGCGAGTACGGATTCACCAATAGGGTCCGCGTCGTCGAGGGCGGCGACCACCGCCAGCAAAGCGTATCCAACGCGCTCAATGCCATCGACTGCGACCCAGACGACATCGTCCTCGTCCACGACGCCGTGCGCCCCCTCATCGACTCCGCCACCATCGAGCGCACCATTCACGCCGTCGAGAAGCACGACGCCGCCATCGTCGGCCTTCCCGCCGTCGATACCATCAAGCAGGTGGAGCGCACCGCCGACGGCGCCATAATCACCTCGACTATTCCCCGCGAGTACATCGTGCAGGCGCAGACGCCGCAGGGCTTCCGCTGCGGTCTGCTCAAGCGCGCCTTTGCGGAAGCTGAAGCGGACGAATTCATCGGCACAGACGAAGCCAGTCTTGTCGAACGTGCTGGAGCGCAGGTGGCTGTCGTGCAGGGCTCTGCGGCAAACTTCAAGATTACTCAGCCCGGCGATCTGGAACTGGCCGAGTTCTATCTCCAGCATCAGCCCGCCCTGCGCTGATCTGCCATCGCGGAACCTGTATTCTGTAAGACGGGAAAGACATGAACCTACGCATTGGATACGGCTGGGATTCGCACGCATTCAAACCCGGCGTGCCGCTCAAAATCGGCGGCCTCGCCATCGAACACCCTGAAGGGCTCGCCGGACACTCCGACGGCGACGTGCTCCTCCACGCCATTACCGATGCGCTGCTCGGCGCCGTCTCCGCTGGAGACATCGGCAGCTTCTTCCCTCCCGGCGACGCACGCTGGAAGAACGCTGACTCCGCCATCTTTCTCAACGTCGCCCTCGAAGAAATTCAGAACGCTGGCTATCGCATCGTCAACATCGACACCACGCTCGTCCTCGCTGCGCCGAAAATCGGTCCCATTGCCAGCGATCTGCGCGACCGTGTTGCCGAGCTGCTCAACATCAAGCCATCCGATGTCGGAATCAAGGCCAAGACGCCCGAGGGCCTCAACACCGACCACGTCGCTCAGGCCCACGCCGTCGTACTGCTTGAGAAGGTCGAAGACCCGTCTGAGCTGCGCAGCATGGCCGATGTAGTCGAGAACCAGAAGCAGCTGGAAGACGTCGTCAAGAACCTCGTGAGCCAGGTTCATGGAGTCGAACCGCGTCGCATCCCCATCCATCGCCCGCCCTTCGATACGGAAGACATCACCTAGCCTTCAGACATGGGGCGGATTTCCACCGCCCCGCTCTTATTTCAGCCGATTTTCCTCTTCCCACCCGCAGCCGTCTCGACTACGCTTATCTGCATCTCTATTTCCCGCTAGGGGGTTGCCCTATGGATCAGACGCAGTTGCATGCTTTCCAGGGCTTAATGGCGATCGCACCATTTTTCATCCTTACGATCGCGGTCCTTGTCATCATCCCGTACTGGATGATCTGGAAGAAGGCCGGCTTCTCTCCATGGCTCAGCCTTCTGATGTTGATTCCACTGATCAACTTCATCATGCTCTACGTGCTGGCATTTTCTCAGTGGAGAGTCGTCCCCGCGAGCCAATCCGTGACCAACTTCACCTATCAGAATCCGCCTTCGCCGCCGCAATTCTGAACGAAATCAATTCTCAGACTCGAAGCGTTTTTAGATCATACGCGGACAGTCGTTCGTCGGCAGTAATTAGGACAAGCCCCTCCGTGCCTGCCTGAGCGACTAGCATTCTGTCAAATGGATCGCGATGATGCATGGGCAATTTTGCAGCCGCTTCCGCATAGCGTGTTGTTACAGGCAGCTCAAGAAAACGACTGTTCTCGACAAATCCTGATATCGGCTTGGTCAATCGAAGCTTGCCCAAACTTTGCTTGATGGAAAGCTCCCAGACTGAAGCAGCGCTATAGTACACCTGATCTGCACGGTCGATTGTCTCGATCACAGAAGTCGAAACGCGGCGTACATCGGAGTCAAGCCAGAGCAGGATATGCGTGTCCAAAAGATAATCGGCTTTCAATTCGTGTCCTTCTCGTCTTCGTCGAAAAGAACATCCAAGGGAATATCTTCGTAGAAATCAGGCGCTATGTAGGTCACGCCCATCAGATTCTTCCCAAATGCCTTCGACCTCCGCCCACTGGTTTTCGCAATCGGAACAAGCCGCGCCATCGGCTTCCCTGATTTGGCAATCACAATCTCCTCCCCGGCGGCCGCGCGGGCCACAAGCTCAGACAGATGAGACTTGGCTTCATATAGATTGATTGGCTTACCCATGTTCCAATTTTCTACCAAATTTTATGGTTGGTCAAGTTGGTCAACTACAAGCTTGACGCAATAGACTGCGACAATCAGGAAAATGCTTTAGCATCAAAGATTGACCCCAGACATTCTCATGACCTCCGTTCCCGCTCCCCGCGTTCGATTTGCGCCTTCGCCCACCGGCTACCTACACGTCGGCGGAGCGCGCACCGCACTCTTCAACTGGCTCTTTGCCCGCCACGCCGGCGGAACCCTCATCCTCCGCATCGAGGACACTGATTTCGAGCGCTCCTCGGAAGAAATGGTCGAGGGCATCCTCACCGGCATGCGCTGGCTTGGCCTCAACTGGGACGAAGGCCCATTCTTCCAGTCGCGCCGACTCGACCTCTACAAGCAGACCGCCGAACGGCTCCTGGCCTCCGGCCACGCCTACTACTGCTTCTGCACCAAAGCCGAGCTTGAGCAGCGCCGCGCCCAGGCCACCGCCGCCGGACGTCCGCCCATGTACGACCGCCGCTGCCGCAACATCGCCCCAGCCGACGCCACCGCGCGCAAGGCCGCTGGAGAGCCCTCCGCCGTCCGCTTTGCCGTCCCCGACGGCGGCGTGACCGCCTTTGAAGACGCGGTCTTCGGGCGGGTCGAGTTCGCCAACGCCGAGATCGAGGACTTCGTCCTGCTCCGCTCCGACGGCGCCCCCACCTATCACCTCAGCGTCGTCGCCGACGACATCGACATGCGCCTCACCCACATCATCCGCGGCGCCGACCACATATCCAACACGCCCAAGCAAGTCCTGCAATACCAGGCCCTCGGCGCAGCCCTCCCCGTCTTCGCACACGTCCCGCTCATCCTCGGACCAGACAAAACGCGCCTCTCCAAGCGCCACGGCGCAACCTCAGTTATCGCTTATAAGGAAATGGGCATCGTCCCCGAGGCATTCCGCAACTTCCTTGCACTTCTCGGCTGGACGCCTGGCTCCGAGCACAAGGATCAGGAAATCTTCTCCTCAGACGACCTCATCCGGCTCTTTTCGCTCGACGGCATCTCAAAATCCAACGCCGTCTTCAACAACGACAAGCTCGCCTGGTTCAACACGGAATACATCCGCGCCTACGACGCCGAAAAACTTCTGCCTCTGATTCAGGAGGAGTGGGCCGCTGCCGGTTTTGTGCCGAACCGTTCTGAGCAGGACATTCTCGTCTCCATCGGACTTCTCAAGCCTCGTGCCCGTAACCTCAAAGACTTCGCTACAACCTTCCGCGCCTACTTCAGCGACACGTTTGACTTCGACCCAGCCGCCGTCGCCAAGTTTCTTAAAGATGGCGCGACCCGGGCCTTCCTGGTTCAGCTTGCGCAGCGCTATGCCGAGACGCCCGAGTTCACGGAAGCCTCCACCGAGCAAACCCTGCGCGCCCTCGCGGACGAAAGCCAGATCAAGGCCGGTGTGCTCATCAACGGAGCGCGCGTCGCCTTGACCGGGCACGCCGTCGCACCCAGCTTATTCGCTGTGATGGTTGCCCTCGGAAAGGACCGCGTCATTGCGCGCTTAGCCGCTGCGGAAGCTATTCCACGCACGGAATAGTCGCTACTTCGCGATCACATCCACCGCCACCGGAGCCTCGCGCGGGGGGTAACACGAGTTCGCATCGCAGGCCTGATATCGCAGCGCGCCCTGCAAAATGTGCTGCCCCGGCCTGGACACAATATGTACTCGGACCACAAACTCACCCGTATATACGCTCAGCTTGTCGTTCGGCATTGACGCCAGCGCATAGTCCTCACCAGCTGGAAAATCAACCGCGCCGATCTTCATCGCGGGAGTCTCAACCACATTCAGCCGCGTCGCAATTAGCCACTTCTCACGCGGCGTATGCGAGTTGATGTGCATGCCGGGGTTCACCCTGAAATGCATCTCGATCACGGCGTCTTTTCCCGCCGCAACTGAAATCTGCTCAGGAAAAAGGTACTGCACGTGCTGTGGGGCCTTGGTCTCGATGCTTGCGCCCACCATCCGGCCCTGCCACGGCAGCTTCTGCGCCCCCGCCAGACTGGTCGCCCCCAGCAGCAACACACACCACAGCAACCTCAAGACGCGCCCCCGCCGTTGCCCAGAGCCTTCTTAATGTCCGCTTCGATCTGTTCGCGCGGAGCCAGCCCTACCGTCGAAGCCACCACTTTGCCGCTCCGGTCAATAAAGAACGTCGTCGGCAGCCCATCCACGCCGCCATAGGGCGTCGAAACATTCGCGTCGTCATACAGCACCGGATAGTTAATCTTCAGTTGCTCTGCCGTGTTCGCGATCTGCTGCTTCTCTTTCGCCAGCTCAGATTTGTTGTCAAGATCAAGGTCGTCTTCCGATATTCCCAGCACCGCCAGTCCCTGCCCGCCATACTGGTTCTTGAACTGCTCCAGCCAGGGAATCTCAATTTTGCACGGTGCGCACCACGTCGCCCAGAAGTCCACCACCACCGCCTTGCCCTTGTAGTCCGCCAGCGAGACCTTCTGCCCTTTCGTATCTGTCAGCGTGAACTCCGGCGCCATCTTCCCTTGCAGCGGATTCTCCTCAAGCGCTTCGTCGTCGTTGGCCGTCGTTCCCGCAGGCTCCGTCGCTTCAATCATCGCCTGCAACCGCTTCAGATTCGCCTGCTCCCGCTGTTGCCGCCTGTAGTTTGAGACACCCGCCCAGATCATGATTCCCAGGGTCGCCAGCACGGCCGCCACCACCAGAATGTTACGTTTCACCCTCTCGTATCCTCTACTTGCATTCTACTCGCCACCGCATCTCTGATAGCATCGTCCTGTTTGACGGCTCATACTCCATCGCGGTTAGTACGCATTGAGGCCGAAGCCCTTATGGCTCTGGCCGAGCGCCTTGAAGGCCCAATGGCCGCTGCCTTCGACCGCGCCGTCGCCTCCATCCTGCAATGCGGCGAGAGTCGGGGCCGTGTTGTCGTCACCGGAATGGGCAAGAGCGGCATCATCGCCCAGAAAATCGCAGCCACGCTCAGCTCAACCGGCAGCCCTGCGCTCTTTCTTCATCCTGCAGAAGCCGTCCACGGCGACCTCGGCATGCTTGCCAAAGGCGATGTCGTGATCGCCCTCTCGGCCAGCGGCGAAACCGAAGAGATACTGCGCCTGCTCGCGAATATCAAGCGCATCGGCGACGCCCTCATCAGCTTCTGCTGCAACACCCAGTCCACCCTGGCCCTCGCCAGCGACGTCGCGCTTGACTGCAGCGTTCCCGCCGAGGCCTGCGGGATGGGCCTCGCTCCCACCGCATCTACTACTGCCATGCTCGCCCTCGGAGACGCACTCGCCATCGCCGTCTCTATCAAGAAAGGCTTCCACGCCGAGGACTTCGCCGCACTGCACCCCGGCGGCAAGTTGGGCAAGCGCCTCGCCTGCGTCAGCCAGCTCATGCACACCGGCGACGCTGTCCCGCGCGTCACCCCCTCCACGCCCATGAAGGACGTCATCTACGAGATGTCCCGGAAAAAGCTCGGCATGACCACCATTGAGGACAACGGCCGCCTTCTCGGTATCATCAGCGACGGTGACCTGCGCCGTCTGCTGGAACGAGATGGCCCCGGCCTCCTGGAAAAGACCGCTGGCGAAACCATGAATCCGCATCCCCATACCATCGCGCCAGATGAACTCGCAGTCCGCGCCCTCAGCCTGATGGAAGAGATGAAGATCACCTCCCTCATCGTCGTGAGCCCCGCCGGAACCCTCGAAGGCGTTCTGCACCTCCACGACCTCTGGGGGATCGAGCTGATCTGAAAAAGCCGCACTCCGCGCCGAATTTCATCAATTTTTTTGACGACCTTCGCACGTCTGGCCCGGTCACTTGTACAGCAACAAAAGAAATCCCTGACCGTAACCACGGCCAGGGTAGGAGGTTGCTATATATGCAAAAGACGAGATTAGAGTACGTCCCTCCCTGCCCAATGTCTTGAGCCCGAAGAGTGGTTTTTCACTCCACCCTTCGATGGAGATCGACACCGGGTCGCGCCCGGCCCGACTTCCGACCTCTCGGTTGCCGTAAACCGCTGAAAGGAGAAAGCTTATGGCGGAAAACCGCAATCCCTCGCAAATCACGCCCGCATACATCCTGTCTTTCACCTTGCGCTCGTACCCGTTTTCTTCGCCAACATCATCATCGCCGTGATTGTCATCGCGCGTTCGCCAGGCTTCTTCACCGCGTGGAACCTCGTCATGTCCGTCGCGCTGCTCCTGCTGCTCTTGCTGGCCCGCATCAACCCTGTAAAAGTTCAGGACCGCGTTATTCGGCTTGAGGAACGGCTCCGCCTCGCCAATCTGCTCCCTGACGCCTTGCGCGCCCGCATCTCCGAGCTGTCTGAACGGCAATTGATCGCCCTGCGCTTCGCTTCAGACAAAGAAATTCCCGCGCTCGTGCACAAGACGCTTACCGAGCGCCTCAAGCCGGCGGAGATCAAACAGGCCATCGCCGAATGGCGCGCCGACACCTGGCGTGTCTAACTATTCCCCGTCTCCCGGCTGCCCTGGTCCCTCAGCGTCAGTTTGACCTTGCGCGTATCGCCGCCCGTCGAGGTCATCTCAATCTCGCCGTTGCTGCGGCTCACTACCGTCGGAAATTTCTCGCCCCACTCCACCAGCACAATGCTGTCCGGCCCGCTCAGGTCATCCAACCCCAGGGTGTCCAGTTGCCGCTCATTCTCAATCCGGTACAAATCCAGGTGATACAGCCGCACCGGCTCCCCGCTGCGCATTCCCTCGTATTCATGAATCAGCGTAAAGGTCGGGCTCGTTACCTCATCCGCATCCGCTGCTTCCAGTTCCTCGGCAATCCCCTTCACGAGCGTCGTCTTTCCCGCGCCCAAATCTCCGCGCAAAATCAAAAACCTCGGCGGAACCAGCAGCTTTGCAATGGCCCGCCCCGCGCGGATCGTCTCCTCCGCGTTCGCCGTCACGAACTCATGCACCCTCGCATCAGCTCCGCCCGTCATCGCCTCTCCATCATAGCGTGAGTGCAGCGTGCGGCAGCCCCTGCAGCCACATATATCCGGCCTTGTCCTGCGCGCGGAAGCCAAACGCCCGCCACAAATGCGCTACCGTGTCCGTCGCCAGCAGCGTGTGCTCATCCTGCGCGCGCACTGCAAAGTCCGCTGCCAGCCCATGCAGATAAACCGCCGCGTTCACAGCATCCGCCACACGGTCTGGATGTTGCGCCAGCACCGCCGCCACAATCCCCGTCAAAATATCTCCGCTGCCGCCCTTGGCCATCCCCGGGTTCCCCGTCGTATTCACAGCGACCGTCCCATCCGGATGCGCAATCAGCGTGCGCCATCCCTTTAGCACCAGTGTCAATTTGTGTTTCGTTGCGAACTCCCGTGCCAATCCCTCGCGGTTCGCCTGCACTTCCTTGATGCTCATCCCCGCCAGACGCGCCATCTCGCCCGGATGCGGCGTCAGCACCATCGTTCCGCCGCCGCGGTCCAGCTTCTCCTTATGCTTTGCCAGAAGATTCAGCGCATCCGCATCCAGCACCATCGGAACATCGGCCCGCTCCAGCAGCTGCAGCAGAAATCTCTCTGCACCCGGCATCTGCCCAAGCCCCGGCCCAATCGCCAGCACCGTCTTCTTCTCCAGCAGCGCATCAAAGTCAATCGCCGCCGCATCGATGTCACCAGCCGCATCCTCCTTCAGCGGAAATGTCATCAGCTCCGGGGTCACCGTTGCAACTAGAGGCAAAATCGACTCCGCAACCGCCGCCGTCACCAGCCCCGCGCCCGTCCGCAGCGCCGCTAGTGAAGCCATCGATGGCGCACCCGACTTTCCCCTTGCGCCGCCCACCACCAGAACGTGGCCGTACATGCCCTTGTTGCTGTCCGCTGGCCGAGGCGTCTGCGCCATTTCGAGCGACACCCCTGCCCACCACAGCCCCAGCTCAGATTTCACCGCCTCATTCGGAGACCCAATCGGCGCCACCACAATCGGCCCGTATACGCTTCCCGTCAGGTCACCGAACGCATGCGCCAGCTTGGGCGCAGTGAAAGTCACCACCGCATCGGCGCGATACGCGCCCTCCGTCTTACCCGCCTGAGAGTCCGCATCCCAGCCCGATGGCAGATCGACGGCTACCACGGGCATCGTGAGCGCATTCACACGGTCGCTCAGCACCGCCGCAATTCCCCGCAACGGTGGCTGGAAGCCCGTCCCCACCACCGCATCCAACAGCAGTTCCGCGTCTTCAAGCAACGCCTTTGCCTCAGGCGCCGCGAGCTCCGCCTCATCTCTGGCGACCACCGGAGCAATTCGCATCTCTTCAAACGCAATCTTCGCGTCGCCTTTCAAATCACGGGAATTACCCAGCAAGAGCACGCCGACTTCCCTGCCTGCTTTGGCCAGCGCACGCGCTGCCACAAATCCGTCACCACCGTTATTGCCTTTGCCGCAAAGCACCGTGATTCTCCGTACGCCCGGAAACTCACGCTCTACAAACCGCGCGACTGCCTCGCCCGCATGGTGCATCAGTTCGATGGAAGGCACTCCGAAGCGCTCCGTCGTCGCCCGATCAGCCGCACGCATCTCCTCTGCCGTCAAAATCAGCATCGAGTCTTCACCTGTGAGTGTTGTATCACCATCTCGATTTAGGATGAACCATCTGCCGATCTCGCTGGCGTGCACCTGAGTTTTAGTCTTCAGCACCTTCGCTCCAAAAGCAAAAGCCCGGAGGATTCACCCCCGGGCCCCGGCTCAACATACTCTGCGTCTTTACTGGCTCGCGCCCACCGCCGTCGTTGTCGCTCCCAGTTCAGTCGGCTGCTTCGCTGCAAAGTACTGGTCGTCCCATAAATCGCGATAAAAATGGCCTGCGAGGTCCGCGGCCTTCGGGCCATAGGTTTCCGCGCCGCCTTCGAGGAAAAACACCACTACGATCTTTCCGTACTGCGTGTCCGCAAAGGAGGCGAACCACCCGAAGCGCGTTCCGTCATCTGAACACGTCCCTGTCTTGCCCAGCACCGGGATCTGACGAAAACTCGTACGCAGAGATCGTGCCGTGCCGTAATCAACTGCGCCCAGCATCCCCGCCTCAACCTCAGGCAGAATCGGCTTGATATTCAACAGTCGCTTGATGCGCGGCTTGAAATCCAGCACCTGCTCCGGGGTCGTTGGATGCTGCAGGTAGTAGAGCGTTCCTCCGTTGGCGACAGCGGACACCAGCGCGCCCAGCTGCAGCGGCGTCATGGAAACGCTCTCGCCAAACGAGCACATCCGGCCCACGCCGCCACGGTCCGCCGGCAGAGGCTCATCCGGATACACACCCAGATGCTCGCCCGGTATGTCGTATCCCGCCAGTTCTCCCAGCCCGAACTCATTCGCGTAATGCTTCACCCGCTCAAATCCAAGCTCGCGGCCCAGAACCTCAAAGTACGCATTCACTGAGTGCGCCAGCGCCGTGGTCATATTGATGCGGTAGCTGCCGCCCAGATCAACCAGGGTGTCCTTGGTGACGATGCCCTCTTCGAGCGCAGCCAGCGCTACAGAAATCTTGATGGTGGAACACGGCTCCGCGCCGCTTGAAAGTGCCAACTTCTGGTTCACCATTGCCAGAATCCGCCCGTTGTTCGGATCAATGGCGACCACCGTTCCGTTCATATTGCCCAGCGCGTCAATCGCCGCCTGCCGCACAATCGGGTCCTCGCCGCCTGTCACATCCCCCTGGGTCAGTACGCTCGGATCACTCACAAACGAGCTTGCATCCCAGTGCTGGTAGTACCTGCGCCGGCGAATACGATACCTGACTCGTCTTACGTGCGCCGTGCCAGTATGGCTGACGTGGCGCCTGTAGACTACGCGACGGGCGTGTTGTAAATGATGGATCCTTCTGCGGGCCGCCGCTGTCTCGCGGACGTGAGCACGGCGATGAACCCGGTGATGAGTCGTCGTCGTAGTTGTCGCCTTGGATGCGGTATCAGTGGCAAAAAGAGACGCTGGCAGCACCAGTAGCCCCAACAGCACGAAATAGAGAATCCGTCTCATCAGCCCTTCAACCCCGCGGCCAGGCCCTCTGTACTACCCTAACGACAGAAACGACCGGGACCTCCGCTCGTCCCTACTGCTAAAGCTTTTGATTTCCAGTTTTGAGAACCACCGACCAAAAATGGAAACCGCCTTCAAAGCCTGCTCTTGCCAACACCAGTTCCCAGGTTAAGTTCTTGCACAGTAATACCAAAGGCGATTTCCGCTTACGCCCGCGATACGTCATCCGCTCGCCTTGATTGCTGAATCCTATATTAACCCTTAGGTAACGCTTCGCAGAACAACAAAATTTCAGTTTTTTTTACAGCCCGCCCCTGCGCATAAACGCCGGAATATCCAGATCTTCCCCGTTTTCATCCTTATGAGGAGAGCTCAGGATTGTCGGCGGCGGGACCGCATCGGCCACGGCCACGGCAACAGGCTCTGCGGGAACCGCAGCCTTTGCATAGCTCTCCGCGGTTGCGCTCGCCGCTGGCCCCGGTGAAGCCTCAAAGACCGGCATATACTCCGGCTTCTCAATCACAGGCTCACTTCGCACAGTCACAACCACCTCATCTTCCTCTTCACTGGCGAACTTGGGCGGGGCCGGTCGCGAATTCATCTCTACATGCGGCATCACCGGCTCGCGCAGCGCAGCGTTCAACATGCGCTCCCGGCGCTCCGGCATCTCCTGCTTAAAGCCTGTGGCAATCACCGTAATCTTGACCTCGTCGCCCATTGACTCATCCAGCACCGCGCCGAAGATGATGTTCGCCTCCTCATGCGCCGAGTTCTGGATCAGCGTCGATGCCTCGTTCACCTCGTTCAGCTTCAGCGAGCTCGACCCGCTGATGTTGATCAGGATGCCGCGGGCGCCGTCAATGGCGCCGGCCTCAAGCAGCGGAGAAGCCATAGCCGCCTGCGCCGCTTCCACAGCACGGTTCTGTCCGCTGCGGGCCGCCGTGCCCATCACGGCATATCCCATCCCGGCCATCGTCGTTTTCACATCGGCATAGTCCCGGTTAATGATTCCCGGAATCGTGATGATGTCCGAGATCCCCTGCACGCCCTGCCGCAGTACATCATCCGCAATGCGGAAGGACTCAAAGAATCCCGCGTCCTTCGCAACCGCCAGCAGTTTCTCGTTCGGGATCACGATCATCGTATCCACGCTCTCGATCAGCTCCTGCATGCCGCGCTCGGCCTGCGCCATGCGCCGTTTGCCTTCAAAGCTGAAGGGCCGCGTGACCACTGCGACGGTCAGCGCGCCCATCTCGCTTGCCAGCGAGGCAATCACCGGGGCCGCGCCTGTGCCCGTCCCGCCGCCCAGTCCCGCCGTCACAAAAACCATGTCCGCGCCTTCCAGCGCTTCAATGATCTTCTCCGAGTCCTCCAGCGCCGCCTTCCGGCCAATATCGGGATTCGCGCCAGCACCCAGCCCGCTCGTCAGCCGCGTCCCCAGTTGCAGCTTCACCGGGGCCTGCGATAACTGCAGGGCCTGCCTGTCCGTGTTGGCCGCAATAAACTCGACGCCCTCCACGTGCGCCGCAATCATGCGGTTCACGGCGTTTCCGCCGCCGCCGCCTACGCCGATCACCTTGATCTTGGCTCCGCGAGGGACTTCGTCCTGGTATTGAATGCGAATTTCATCTGTCTGATGCATTGGCTTCTGCTCCTATAAGCTCCCGGCGAAAATGGCGCGCAGTTTGGCGCGCAGGCTGTGGTCTTCCGCCGCGCGAATCACGCTCGTGCGGTGGCTGTAAAGCAAGGTCCCGATTAACGCTGCGCACTCCGGCTGTTGCAGCTCCTCCGGCATCCGCGAAAGCGGTACCGGCGACCCGATCCGAGCCGGCACGCGCAGCAGGCTCTCCGCCACGTCCAGCAATCCCGGCAGCCTTGCTCCGCCGCCGGTCATCACGCAGCCTGCGCCCAGCGCCTCCAGCACGCCGCCCTGACGCAGATTGTCGCGCAGCATGTGAAACAACTCCCGCGCCCGCGGCTCCAGAATTTCGCCCACCAGCCGCTGCCGCACCATACGCGGCTCAAACCCCGGCATTCCGCGCAGTTCAATCTCGCTTACCTGCGGAACCGCCGTCACCACCGCGTTCCCATATTCGCACTTCACCCATTCCGCTTCGGGCGGCGTTACATGCAGCCCTACGGCAAGATCATTCGTAAAGTGGTCTCCGCCAATCGGAATCACCGATGTGTGCGCCACCGAGCCCTCAAAGAACACAATCAGCTCCGTAGAGCTTGCTCCAATATCAATCAGGCACACGCCCAGCTCGCGCTCATCGGCCGAGATCGTCGCCTCCGCCGCGGCAATCCCTTCAAACACTGATTCCGTGACCTCCAGCCCGGCCTTGTTCGCACACGTCACAATGCTCTGGATCGCGCTCCCCGAACAGGTTGAAATATGCAGGTTCACCTCCAGCCGGCTGCCAACCATCCCTACCGGATCGTGAATCCCCGCCTGGTCATCGAGAACGAACTGCTGCGGCAGCAGATGCATCACCTCGCGGTCGTTCGGCAGCGACACCGATCTCGCCCGGTCCACCGCGGCCTTCACGTCTTCCCGAGTAATCTCCCGCATCCGCGCTCCCAGGCTGATGCCGCCCCGGCTGTTCACGCCGCGCACATGCGGTCCGCCCACGGCAATCACGCAGCGCTCGATCACTGCTTCAGCGCGCTGCTCCGCAAGTGTTGCCGCGCGGTCAATCGCTTCCACTGCTGGCAGCAGCTCCGCAACCATTCCCTTCCGCATGCCCGCGGCATCCACAATTCCGTGGCCTCGATAACGCAGCGCGCCCTCATTCAGCTCCGCCACCAGCACGCGCGTCTTTGAGCTGCCCGCATCGAGCACCGCAATCAGGTTCTCCGCCTGCTGGCTCATCGTCTCGTCCTTCTCTCGCGCCGTGTGTCGGCCTGCTTGTGCTGCTTGGCTGTTGCCTTGTGGGCCGGTTTTGCTGTCGGCTTCGCCTTGGCGTTCTGCGCCGGCGGAGCGTTCGCCATCTTTAGAACCACCTCGCCGTTGTATCGCAGGTCAACCGCCGCCAGTTGCGGATACTGCTGCTCCCACTCGCTCAGGTGCGACTCAAAAACGCGATAGCGCGCCAGAAAATCCGTGTCGCCGAAGTGCAGCAGCAGATCGGTCGACTTCACCGGAATCGTCACGCGCACATCTTCCGGATCAGACAGATTCACCTCGCTCACATTGGAGGAAAGATGTTGCCCATCCGAATTCAGCGCTTTGATGAAGTTCACGTACAGCCCCATCCGCGCCGCCCGCATTGAAAGCGGATCGCCCGGACTGATCCCCGTCACTACCGGAAACGAAAAATGCCGTGCCGCCATCATCGCCGGGGACATGTCCAGAAGCACGCCCTCCGCGTCCACCAGCTTGATCTGGTCTCCGATGCGCGCAAAGGCCACCGGTGTGCGCTCACGCACCGCCACGCGCAGCTGATTCGGCAGAATCCGCATCACCGTCGCATGCTCTACCCACGGAATCTGCTCCAGTTCCGCTCGGCGCTGCGCCAGCGGGACATAAAAGATATTGCGCCCGATGTCCGACCCGAAAACCGACAGGAGTTCATCCCGCGCCAACTGGCTGTTGCCCATCGTCTGGATGGAATCAGAAGAATTGATCCGGAAGCGCGGGTCATGCAGCAGAAAGTTTCTCGTCGCCAGTATTGTCGCTATAACAGCAGTCAGCGCGGTCAGCACAATGACAATTGCCGCAATCCTGCCCCATCGGGTTTTGATCCACTCCGGGAGAATTCCCTTGCGGACCGGAACACGGCGCCTGATTCGCGCATCATTCCCGACCTCGCTCGATCGTTTTGAGGGGAAGCGCTCGAATCCATCGGGAAGGAATTCCTTCTCAACCCGCGAGCGCGTTGAGGCAGCTGGGCGCAACAACTCCTGCTCGTCTTCGACGAGCATTCCGCCACCGTTTTTGTAACGGTCAGTCTTCGCCACGGCCGAGCCAGGTCGTGAGAATCGCCATCCCTGACTATACCGTGCGGTTGCTTGTGAATCGCAGCGTGAAATCAAGGGGGAATCAAAGGAAGCTACAGGGGTGCTCTTAGCTGCTCTTCCGCCCCAGCGCGCGCTTCAGGACCTGCTCCAATGCGGCCTTCTGCTCGGCATACTCCGCGTCCGTCAGCTTTCCTTCCAGCCGCTCCGTCTCCAGCGCAAATAACTCATCCTTCAGGGCGGCCATCAGTGACCCGGAATTGCCGCTGGGAGGCGTCGGAGCGAGTTCCGAAGGCATCGGCCCTGCGGTCACCGCTCCACCCGCGCCAGCCGCCAATTCAGCCGGTTTGCCACGCAGAAAGAATGCCGCAGCCACCACCAGCAGAAGCGCCAGTCCGGTCAGGATCCAATACTTGTATTTTTGCAGCGGATCGGGCGTGTCAATCGGATTCCCCAATCCCCCTCCTGGCCGGTCATCAGCGGCCGCGGAAGCCTGGCCACCTCCATTGTCGCCCTGCGCGTCTGCTCCCTGGTCGCCGCCCTGGTCCGCATCGCGTGGCATCATGCCCGTGCCTGAAACCGTGAATGCCAGCGCCTGCGACGGCGCCACATTCTTTGCCAGATACGTCTGCGCGCTGTCGTCAACATTCGCCGGCTGGAATGCGGAAGCCCCCTGAAAGCTCATGCTCTTCGGCAGCATCACCGCCAGATTCGCCGTCGGCAGAGACACCCGCGGAGTGAACTTGTAACTGCCGTTGTAGGGCAGCGTATAGCTCAGCTGGAAGCGTGTTTCGCCCGGCCGCAACGGGAAAACAAACGAATACAGGCCGTTGCCTTGCGGCATGGGAGAAGATGACACGGGCATTCCCCCGGGCCCCATCGCGGCCGCGGCAATGATCTTCGCGTCCGGCGGCAGATACACGTCATACGCATGCGCGCTGAACTGCGTGCGCGGCGGGTTCGACGCGTTCTTTACAAAATAGTTCTGCACCACCTGCAGGCCCTGCTGCCCGGCCTCCATGCGAATCACATCAGCTTCTGTAGTGACCCCGGGAATCTTCGCTCCCACGTCGTACACCGTGACGTTCACATGCGTCATGCCCGGCGTCAGCGGCTCAAAGTACTCGGCCTTCTGGTGCTCCACGCGGATCAGGTGCGTATTATTGTCCGGCACGTTAATGGAAAAATGCCCCCGCGCATCTGTTGTCGTCTGCGCCATGTCTTGCATGCCGCCCTGTAGGGCGATCAGCACTACCGTATCCCCGGCCGCCGGTTTGTTCGTGGTCTTGTCAATAACGTCGCCGGTTACGGTTGAAGCCTGCGCGGCAATCGACACTGCCAGCAGCGCAACCGCGCTAAGAGTTGGAACGAGCTTCATGTTCTTCCTTGCCATCATCATCTAACGGAGTGCGCCCCATTCAAGCCCTGCTTTGGCTCCGGTGGGAGCTGACCTGGGTCTCGATCTGTTCAATTTCGGCCATCACGCCGGCCGCTTCATTTTCGAGGATCGCCTGCTGCGCGCGATAGTCTTCCTCTACATACTTCCCGGCCCGGTATTCAAAGTTCAAGTCGCGCAGGTTGTCGTACAGCACTTCTTTGCGCTCGCGCAGATACTCCAGTCGCGTCTTCTGCGTCTGCGCCGCAACGTTGCGGTCCGGATAAAACACATAAAATCCAATGCCCAGCGTAAGCAGGATGCAACTAAGCTCAATCACAGCTCTGTCTCCCTCCGCACCTGGTCCCGCAGCGCCCGGATCTCTGCCGACTGCTGTACCGGTGGCATCGCCGCTGCTCTTTGCCTCCAGCGCCTTACCAGCAGAACAGTTCCCAGAATTCCCAGCAACAGCAACAGCGGCGGCACGATCCAGGCAATCATGTTGAACTTTGTAAGCATCGGCGCGGCCAGCACCGTCGGGCCGTATTCATTCTGGAATGCAATCAGAATTGCATTATTGTTCATGCCTGCCGCAATATCGGCGTGCAGCTCGGCGGTCTCGCGCGCCAGCGCCGGGCAGCCCAGATGATTGCATTGCAGCAGCACCTGTCCGCAGCCGCATGTACACATCAGCTTATTGCCCAGATCATTAAAGCGCGTGCCGCTGTCACTCACGCCCATGCTCAGCGCGGCGATCATGCCCAACGCCAGCGCAATCACCGTAACTTTCGCTATCGCTCGTCCTGTGGGTCCGGGTCCTCGCATCAGTCATCACCCTGCGCTGTCAGCGCCACTGCCTGGGCTGGCACACGCACCCGGCTGGCCGCCAATGCTGCCGATAAGTTCGGAACCAGCGCCAGCCCAGTCCCGAACACAACAATCGCCACCCCGATCCATATCCACATAACCAGCGGGTTCAGAAACACCCGGACAATCGGCTGCCCGGTGTCCGGATTCTTGCCCGCATAAATCACATAAAGGTCCCATGCCGGCGTCGAGTGGTTCGAGACCACCGTCAGCGGCTGCTGGCTCGCGTTATAGAACCGTCGCTCCGGCGCCATCTTCGTCACGAGTTGCCCATCTTCGTACACATTCAGCAGCGCGTATTCAGTGTCGTAGTTCGGATTCGTGTCCTGCGAATACCCCTCGCACTCCACCTTGTACGGCCCGATGTGAATGCTCTGGTGCAGAGCCAGCTCCTGCTCTTGGGTCTGGTTAAATGCCTGCCCCGAGAAGCCGATAATAATCACTACTACGCCAAAGTGAACAATGTATCCGCCGTACCGCCGCGTGTTGCGGCGCGTCAATTGAACCACCGACGCCAGCAAATTCTTTCCTGTATTCCGCGAGATCACCTTTGCACCGCGCAAAAACTCTGACCCAACCGCCGTCACCACCAGCGCGCCCAGGCAGTACGCAACAAATGCATAGAAGGAACCCTGATGCGTGGTTGTAAAAATGTCCCACGGATGCACGCCGCACGCGATCACCACAACGCCTGTCACCGCCGCCGCGATCACCGGAACCACAAAGTTCTTGCGGATGCTCCGGAACGACGAGCTGCGCCACGCCAGCAGCGGCCCGATCGCCGTAAGGAACAGCAGGAACAGTCCAATCGGCACCGCCACCCGGTTATAGAACGGCGCGCTTACCGTGACTTTATTGCCGACTACATACTCTGACAGGATCGGAAACAGTGTCCCCCACAGCACCGTAAAGCATGCCGCCAGCAAAACCAGATTGTTGAAGAGGAAGCTCGACTCGCGCGAAACCAGCGACTCAATCTTGTTCTCAGCCTTCAGATGATCGCGCTGCAGAATGTATGTAAACAGGCACACCGCAAACACAATCACCAGGAACACCCAGAACCAGTTCCCGATCGGGCTCTGCGCAAACGCATGCACCGAGCTCACCAGCCCCGAGCGTGTCAGCAGCGTCCCAAAGATCGCCAGCATGAATGTGGAAAAGATCAGCCACACGTTCCAGCTCTTCATCATGCCGCGCTTTTCCTGCATCATCACCGAATGCAGAAACGCCGTTCCCGTCAGCCACGGCATCAGCGACGCATTCTCTACCGGGTCCCAGCCCCAGTAGCCGCCCCAGCCCAGCACCGAGTACGCCCAGTGCATGCCGAGAAAAATGCCGCACGTCAAAAACAGCCACGTCACCATCGTCCAGCGCCGCGTAATGTGGATCCACTTCTCGCCCGGATACCGCATCATCAGCGCGCCCAGCGCAAATGCAAACGGCACCGCAAAACCCACATATCCCAGATACAGCATCGGCGGATGAATCACCATCTCCGGATACTGCAGCAGCGGATTCAGCCCAAAACCGTCCGCTGGCACCGCCCCCCTCACCAGCGAAAACGGCATCGCCGCAAAATTCAGCAGCAGTAGAAAGAAGACCTGAATCCCGCCCAGAATCGTCGAGGCATACGCCGTCAGCTTTACGTCCACCTTGTGCCGCACTCGCAGCACAAATCCGTAAGCTGCCAGCAGCCACGCCCACAGCAGCAGCGATCCCTCCTGCCCTGACCACAGCGCCGCGAACTTGTACGGCCCCGGCAGCGCCCGATTCGAGTGGTGCAGGATGTACGCCACTGAAAAATCGTTGGTGAACGCGCACCATACCAGCGCAAATGCCGCCGCCGACGTCGCGATGAATGTCCCGATGCCGGCCCGGCGCGCCGTCTCCGCCAGCCGTTCGGGAGCCACGCGTCCGCGCCCTCCGGTTGCAATCTGGCGCAGGGCCACTCCCCCGGTCAACAGCGTGTATGCGCTCAGAGCGAGGGCGAGCAGGAGAGCGAAACTGCCAAATGTAGGCATTGGTTAACGCATTCATTGTCGCAGACTCACCCATCCACGGCAAAGTGACCCACATCACACCTGTCAGAGAATTGCGCGCCTCCGCACACGTCATTTACCGGGCGGACTCAGAAATCTACTCCGCAACCACCGGCAATGGCTCCGGCCCAGCATCAGGAACCGGAAATATTAGTATTCTCAGGTCGATCAGCGCATGGAAGATCATCGGCGCCAGCAGCGAACCTGCCGCCAGGTAGATCAGCGCCAGCACTCCGCCAATCACACCCGTACCCACTATGCCCGATATCCCCTGATATCCGTGCGCCAGTCCAAACACCACCGACGACGCCACCACCGCCAGCAGCAGGCCCAGATGCCACACATCCCTGAAGTAGTGAAACAGAAAACCCCGGTACAGCGTCTCCTCGCAGATCCCCGCCGTAACGCTCACCACGGCAAACCACGCCCGTTCTCGCGCCGTGAAGGGCAGGAAGAAATCAAACTTCTTCATCTGCTTCTTGGCGGCGGCCGCCAGCTTCGGCTTTTTGCGGATCAACGCCGCCTGCACCAGAAGCGCTGCTATTACGCCGATCGCACAGCCAATTACAAAGCTGTTTCCCGTAAGACCCTTCACGATGTCCCCGTAGCGCGCTCGATATAGGAAGCCCGGACGTTCCGAACTCCACACCGCGAACGACGCGAGCCACAGCAATACAACAGTGGACGCGTAGGCCTTTACCTTCTTGGCCGGGTCAGTCGAACGCTTCAGCCAGCGCGTGGTCCAGGGGTCAGTGATTGGAATAACAAGGATCAGGAATGCTGCCAGCAAGGATCGGGTCAACATACAGCATCCAGCTTACAGTCGCCCGGCCAAAAATATCAGGCTGTTTTTGTCAATGGAGGCTTTAGGAGCGAGGTCGTGAGCGCAATCAGATGATCCGGAGCAATCGGCTTGGCGCGAAAGACTATGTTCAGTCCCACATACTCCGGCTCAACGTCCGGATAGCCGCTGAGCACAATCACCGGGACCGACGGCAGTTGTTCCCTCAGCCGCTCGACAAACTCTGGCCCATTGATTCCCGGCATCAGATGGTCGGTAATCACCAGCCCAATCGATTCCCGCAACGCGTCGTCATTGAGCATCTCCAAGGCCATCTCGGCTCCGGTCGCAAGCGCCACTGCCCGGCCAGTCTTAAGGAGAACACCCCTTCTCGTCGCGGCTTGGATGGCGTTATCGTCAACAAGAAGAATAATGGGGGTCATGGCTCTCTGAATCGTTTTAGTGCTTATGATTAGAGATGCGTTCACATTCCTCGGAGTTGGCCCGGAGAGTATCTGATCGGTAATACCAGAGCATACAAGGCTACCGTAACCCCTTGTTGTCCGGCATCCCAACTTCTCTGGCAAAAGAAAAGAGGACGGCCGAAGCCGCCCTCTTTCCATGCAAACGAGAGAACCTAGAATCGGAACTCCGCCTTGAGCTGGATGATGCGAGGCGATGCATCGCCACCCAGGAATGATCCGTACACGCTGGTTGGCACGCTGACCGTGCTCTGAATCGTGCCGAATCCCGACGTGGTGTCCGCGTCAAAGACAGGGTTCGCAAAGTTGGGATGGTTCAGCACATTGTAAGCCTGACCCGCCACTTTGAACGATCCTGTTTCGAGTCCCGGAACCTTGAAGCTCTTCGCCACCGTGAAGTCTGTGTTGAAGTAGCCCGGTCCAAAGAACTGGTTGCGCCGCTGCGCCCCGTAAAATGAGGTCGGATCAGCGAAATTCGAGCCGGACAGCCCAATGGCAGGACCTAGGCAGCCGGTCGTAATCGCGGACTTCCCGCAATGGCGGGGCACGTTCGGGTTAGTAATCTTCGCCAACATTGTGCCGCCATAGTTCGGCTCCAGAGCGCCGGTAACCGTGCTGTCCGTCACGCTGAACGGGAACCCGGTATGCCAGAAGAGCGTGCCGCCCAGCATCCAGCCGTCCGTCAGCATCTTCGGTCCGCCAAAATAGGGAAGGTTAATAATGTAGTTGCCGTTGAAATTATGACGGATGTCGTAATCGGCGTTGCCATAGTTCGACAGAGCTAAATCGAATGGATCGATCGGGTTGGTTCCGTTACCGCCGAATGGCAGGAAACCGCCGTTGGAGATCTCGTCAAGAGCATGGCTCCATGCATAGTTCACCACCGCGGTTACATACTTCGACTGTTCCTTCACCGTGGCGATGATTCCGTTGTAATTTGAGGTGGCCACGCTCTGGATTTCGGTAACTTCGGCAAAAGCCGGCAGAGTAGCACTCGCAGGTGCACCGCCAAAGCCGTAAGTATTCACGCCGTTGTTGACCACCGGCTCATGATAGCCGTGGTTGCCCACATAACCGACTTGGAAGCTGGTATGGCGTCCCATCTGCTGCTGCCACTGCAAACTGTATTCTTCGTAGGTCGGATAGTGGATCTTTGAATCAGTATTGGTAATGTTGGGCTGCGTGAAGTTGGGGTCCGCAGTCGAGATCGTGTCATAGCTCCCGCCGTTGGCGAAACCCTTAACAAATGCCTGGTTGACCGCGGCCAGCGACTGCGTAAAGCTTCCCGGCTGCGAAGGATCAACGAGGTTAAACAAACTCGAAAACGACGGATTCAGTGGAGGGTTGCTCAACAGGTCATCGGCAACTGTCGCCGGAAAGACGTCGCTGAATATACCAAAACCTCCACGGAACAGAGTGTAAGGATGATTGGGCGGAGAGAAGGTAAAGCCCAGGCGAGGATTAACCGTGACCTTCTGCAGGTTGTCGAAGGCAGTCTGCAGACCGGACAAAATTGCCTTGTTGTACGGCGTGTCAAGTCCTGCGGTCACCTGGGTGTAGCTGCCGCCCAGGTGCGCAAAGCAGCTTGTCACGCAGACCGCATTTGAGTTGTGCTCCACACGAACGCCCGCCGTGAACTGGAAGTTTGGCGTTGCTTTCCACTGGTCCTGCGCATACAGGCCCAGGTTATACAGCGCGATCGGCTCGCTCAACCGCGTCGGAAAGTTCTGTAGGCCCTCCAGCATCAGGCCAGCGCCGAACAGGTCATCAGAGGAGAACGCGCCAGCTGCAGCAGGCCCAAATTCGGCCCCGAGAGGTACGGTCAAAATGCCAAGATCGGCATCCGTCACGTCGTTCCGCTTGAAGATGAAGCCAAAGCTCATCGTGTGCTTGCCATGTGTGTAGCTAAGATCATCGTTCACCTGGTATTGCGTAACATCGCGCCCCTGTGGGAAGACATAGCCAATGCCACCCAGATTGCTGAATGAGCCATCCACAAAGTCCAGCGTATAGGGGAACGTAGACAATTCTTGAGAAGGATTCGGGTTAACAAAATACGCACTGTACCACGCGCCTGCAAGCAGGAACTGGTTCACCAGATTCGGAGAGAAGGTGTGCGTCTCTTCGAACTGCCCTTCATAATCCGGCTGATCGCTCTGATCAGTGAAAGCCGTATTTATCGGATCCACGTAGGTCGGCTGCACGCCGTGGTCTCGCTTGAAGTGGATGAACATGCTGTCGTTCGGACCCAGCCTCTGGTCATAGCGCGCCGTAAAAAGAACCTCGGTCAGGTGGTTCCTGGGGCTGGCAATGAAATAGTCAGAATAAGTGGTCCCGGCATAAGGCTGAGCCGTGGACGCACCCGGTGCGGAGTTATAGAGACTGAAAATCTTTTCGTAGAAGGGGATCTGATCTGAATATGGGGCGCCCTCTGCGGTCAGATTGCTGATCACAGCGGATTCGTATGACGCGCTCGGAACAATAACAAAGTCCGTCGGTGAGGTCACAAACGAAAGACCCTCATAGTTCACAAAGAAGAACGCCTTGTTCTTCACAATGGGACCGCCCGCAGCCGCGCCCCACTGGTTGGCGTTCGAAAAGGCCTCCGGCGCACCGGTGTAGTCGTTGAACCAGTCGTTCCCGTTCAGGTCGCTGTTGGTCCACCAGTATGTCGCGTTCCCGTGGAACTGGTTGCTGCCCGAACGGGTCAGAACGTTCTCCTGCACGCCGCCCAGCCCGCCGTACTGCGCGCTGTAAGCGTTGGCGACAATGTTCACTTCGTCAATATCGTTGCTGCCCAGCAACAGGTTGCTCGGGCCGGAGTTGTTCAGGTTCAGGAACGGATCGTTGTCCTGCGCTCCATTCACCGTGAAGTTGTTCGAGGTCGCCGGCAGTCCGAACGCGGACGAGTTGCCGTACCCCATTTGCGTGTTCATCACCACGCCCTGCGTCAGGTTGATGTAATACGTGATGTCGCCACCGGGGTTCGGCAGGTTCTGCACCTGATTCATGGTGATCGTCGTCGCCAGATCAGAGTTCTCCGGCTGCAGCAGAGGCACCGTCTGGCCTTCAACCTCAACTGTCTGGATGCCCTTCGCAACCGCCAGCTTCATATTCACCGTAGCCGTCTGTCCAACCGCAACAACAACCTTCCGTTGCGTCGTCTGGAAGCTCGGTGCGCTGATAACCACGAGGTAGTTGCCCGGCTTCAGCAGCGCGGCGCGATAATCACCGGCGCCGCCCGTTTTCAGGGTCAGCGTGGCACCGGTATCGGTGTTGATGACATTGACAGTTGCGCCGGGAATGGCCGCGCCCGTGGCGTCGACAACCGTTCCAGCAATGTCTCCGGAGATGAGCGACTGCGCCTTGAGGTTCCCGGGCAGTGCCAATGCGCACAAAAACACCAGACTCAGGGCAACGAGAAACTTGGAAATTGATCCTATATAACGCGGGCAGGGATTTTTCATATCCAGTCGGTGTTGCAATTTTGTGACCGTCCTGTAACATCTGCTTGGCACCAATCTTAATTATTTGATTTCATGTTATTTAATGCTCAGATTTTGCCCTTCTGGACTGCCCTTTACACCGCATTTCTAAATAGGGAATTCCATGTCCCTACACCAAAATGAAATCCGCACTATTAAAAATCATAGAAATCTCTTCGTGCACTCTTGATTGACTCACTTCTTACTCCTCCCGTCCCCATTGCGTCTCCCTGAGCCCAGCTCTCTCCCTCTACCGCCGCCGTTTGCGTCAATAATAAGAAAGGAAAGGCGCACCACCCATGAACACCCTCAAGACCACATTTCTCCTCACTGCGCTCACTCTTATTCTCGTCCTCGCTGGAGGCTACTTCGGCGGAACCAACGGCATGGTCCTGGCCTTCATCATTGCCGCCGCAATGAACTTCTTCAGCTACTTCTACTCCGACAGGATCGCGCTCTCCATGTACCGCGCCCAGCCCGTCACCCGTGAGCAGCTTCCACGCGCCTACGCCGTCGTCGAGCGCATGACCCAGCGCATGGGCCTCCCCATGCCGAAGATCTACGTCATCCCTACCGACTCGCCGAACGCCTTCGCCACCGGACGCAATCCGCAGCATGCCTCCGTCGCCGTCACCCACGGCATCCTCAACCTGCTCAACGACGACGAGCTGGCAGGCGTGCTCGCCCACGAACTCGGCCACGTCAAAAACCGCGACATCCTCACCAGCTCGGTTGCCGCCACGCTCGCCGGAGCCATCACCCTCCTCGCCCGCTTCGCCTTCTGGGGCGCCCTGTTCGGCGGATACGGCGGTGGCCGCGGCCGCCGCGGCGGCGGACTTGGCGCACTCCTCATGCTTGTCCTCGCCCCCATCGCCGCCATGCTCATTCAGCTCGCCGTCTCGCGTTCGCGCGAGTATGAGGCCGACGCCACCGGCGCCCACATCACCGGCAATCCCTACGCCCTCGCCAGCGCGTTGGAAAAACTCGACGCCTACTCCAAACGCCTGCCAATGGCCGCATCGGCGACCACCGCGCATCTGTTCATCGTGGCCCCGGTCATCAGCGCCCACGATCTTGCCGGCCTCTTCTCCACGCATCCTCCTATCCCGAAACGCATCGAGCGCCTCATCGGCCGCACCAGCGTCTACGGCATGCAAAACCGGTGATTTAAAAAATGAGCAGAAAAGAGAGGAAGTCACCTGCACAATGAAAACCGCCATCCGTTCCATCATTCTGCTTTGCATCGTTCTCTGGCTAGGCGGAATCCTGTTCTTCCCCATCGTCGCCGCAACCGCCTTCACCTACCTGCCGGACACGCACGCAGCCGGGACCATCGTCGGCCACTGCCTGCGTATCCTGCACTATGAAGGACTCATCTCCGGCACGCTCATCGTTCTCTTGCTGCTCCTGGCCCAGGCCGTCAGGGCCGTGCCGCGCAGCGTGATCGTACCCGTCGTGCTCACGCTCATTATGTTGGGATTCACTGCCTACTCGCAGTTCTCCGTCATTCCGCAGATGGAGCGTGACCGCATCGCCGCCGGCGGAGTCATCGACGCCGTCCCGCCCAACAACCCCTACCGCATGGACTTCAACCGCCTGCACGGCCGCTCGGAAAACGTCGAGATGGTCGTGCTTTTGGCCGGAGTCGTTCTCGTCGTCCTCCTCGCCGCCAACTACCCAAAAGAGGAAAAGAAGGCCTGATTTTTATTCTCGATGCGCAGCAGGTTGGGTTAAATTCAACGCGGGACAATCATTCCCCATCGATATGACTCTTAGCGGACGGTTCGTTGCAGGCTGGCTGATACGCAGTAGCGCCCTGGCTCTTTTATCAACGTCCCTGGTTGCTCAACAAGCGCCGCAACCCACAGGTATCGAACAGAAAATGCCCCCGCTGGATACAAGAATTCAGCATATTGGAACTGCCGAGGTGAAGACGCTTGTCAACGAGGGGTTTTATCCATCGCGGCAGCCTGATGTCTATTGGCACGATCCGGAGTGGAGCATCGATCTGGTAATACCTCCCGCAAATGCTGCTGATGATTCCTACTCATTAAACATCCGTTCAAGCAATGGAACCACGTCAACCGTCAAACTCCCGGAAGTCTATGGACAGATCAATTCAATCACACGGGCCCCCGGTAACAAGGCGATCCTTGATGCAGATTGCGGAGGATCGTGCACTGGGTTCCTTATTGTTGATCTGAAACGGGCAAAGGTGATAGACGATATCGGTGCCGAAGATACGACCATTTCACCCAACGGCCGATTCATCTTATATGATCGAGGATTTCCATCCCACGTTACCGACTATGAGAATGTATATCAGCTCTACGACACATTGAAATCCCCGCTGGAAAATGCGTGCGGATACCTGCCTAATGATCCCAAACATAAAGTGCTTGTTGATGATTGGCGCGGCTTTCAGGTCTATCCTCAGAAACCGGGACAGATTCTTTGCTCTGAGCCGGAGGATCTCAGCGATGACAACATGGGTACAAACTTTACCTGGGCTCCCGATTCGAGCAAGATAATCTTCGCCGATGTAAAGAGCGGCATCATGAGCCTGATTCTGGTCACAATGCCTGTAGGAACGAATGACCTGCCTAAAACCGCAACTTATCCGCTTGTTGGCTCCGAGAACGTCTGCGCAGGAGCGACCGATGCCACGGGGCACGCACACTGCGACTATTACGTCATCCAATCCCTCGGCTGGAACGGCGATGTAGTAATCGCGGCCTTTCATCACCAATTCGGCACACCGCTGGACCTCACACTGACGATCCCTGTCTCGAAGTTCATTCCTATTGGGAAGTGACCTGTGCGTTTCACATGCCAGCATTTGCCCAAGCTGTTTTTAATCGCGGTCAGGCCGTTTTTATGAAACGCCTTTGTTGTGCCGATTGAAAGGACAGGGCCCATGTGCGAGGGGTTTGGAGCTTGGCGGAAGTTGGGTGCTACGCGTCTCATTCAGGTTATGACGGCGATGACTCTGCTTGGCACGTCCTTGAGCCATGCACAGCAGTCAGTGGGCGTTCTTTGCATGCCCAATAATGACCTCACGGACCCCTATATAAACCTTCCGCAAATGGACCCGGTGGCCTGGGCGCCGGGCGGCACTTACACAGTCACCATCAATGGAACGTTTCCAGTCGGGAATCCTGACCTTCCAGGCTGTACGGATGTCTATTTCTCAGCGTGGATGTGGCCGGATTATCCGAATGCCGGCGCATTTGGTCCTTTAGATCCGTATGTGACCTTAAGCAATTTTGTGGATGTCAGCCCTACAGTCATCACCTACACCGTATCCATTTCACCTGCCGCGCCTCTTGGCAGCTATGTTTACTTCGAGCTGTATCCCGCAAACAGCCTGGCTTTCGAACGATATTATGACTACTGGGGCGTCCAAATTGAGAACCCAGGCTCGCCTGGGCCTGGGTGTGCGACGCCGGCGATCAGCTCCGTGTTCCCCAGCAACTGGACGGCGGGAGACACCTACCCGGTCGTCATCATGGGGAGCGGCTTTACCACGCAGGCTGAAGCCACTTCCTCCTGCCCTGCGACGCAGATGACGGTAAGCGTGGCTACCGGAGCGGTAACGGTTTCGAATGTAGCGGTCATCAACCCTTCGGAAATCATCGCCACCATAGCGCCCGCAGGTACCGATCCGACCGAACCCGCCCAGATTAACCTAAACGGGAACGGGCAAACCTCGCCAGGCGGCATGGTTGCGCGCCTTGGATCACAGACCAGCGCCAACTCGGAGACCCAAGCCAATTTGGCTGTCGCCAAGAATGAAACCTCCAACCCTCAGGGATCCGGCGCAGCCTCCTATACCGCACAGATCTTCAACCTCCAGGCAATCGTTACCGATACCAGCAACATCATGAATGGCATCGTGACCGTCAAGCTCACCGCACCAACTGGGACCTCCGGCGACCTCAAACTAATTCCCTACGGAATAAACTATTCTCCTCAGAACGATTTCCCGAACGAGGCCCCCGTGTCACAGAACCTCAAGCTCAACTTTCAAAACATCCCACCAGATATCTACACAGTCGCTGGCGGGACCTGGGATGCGCTCGTTCCTACAACTCCTCCGACCGGTCCACAGACTGTGGATATTCCGCACTACACGCTCCCTACGGCCTGGACCTACTTCAGAACAATTTTTTATACTCAATACAATGTTCCACATGAGCAAGATTGCTCGGGAAGCAACGCAAACGCTTGGACCGTCGATCAGAGTTGCCACTTCTCAGAGATCACGCTGCCGTCCGGCTTCATCCGACAAGCGTGGATAAATGGTCACGGACTTGAATCAGACGGTACTCTTTTGTGGTCGGCATACTCTGCAGGCTTGGGAGATACACAAGGATGCGCTGGCAAATACCCAAGTGGAGCGATAGGAAGCGGGCAGTTCGGCGGAAATACTTTTGAGATCGTCAAATCAGTACTCGGTGCCTGTGGCCCGGCTGTTGCCGACAGAACTGTAGCAATACCGGCAGAAAGAATCGGGGGAAAGTATCAGGCGATTGCACTCTCAGGTGTCGTGGTACCCAGTTGCCAACAGGTTCTCGTTCTAGACCAAGGCAGTCATTCCACGACTTACATAAAAACTGTGTCTGACATCTGTCCGCGTTGTAGCAATCCCGAAACCATACCTAAGGGAGACAATGGGCATGTTGATGCATTCTCGTCAAACCCTAGTTGTAGCGCGAGTGGAGTCGGGAGTCTTGGACCCTTCTACACCTCGTACCCCACCCAATAAGAAATGAAGGGATAATGACTATGAGGCTGAGAACGAAATGTGATGAATTTAGCGCAGTTACAACTGCTCGCGGGCTCTCAAGTATCTGTCTGGTTTTTTTGAGCACTTTGCTATTTTCAAGCTACCTACTTGCACAGGATCTAGCTAATAATGCTCATATTCATTCCGAAGTCACACAGAACGGCAGCGCGGAGATGCGATCAGTTTCCAATGGAATGTTTGACCCTGCACATCAGCCTGAAGTGTATTGGCATGATTCGGACTGGGATATCGATTTGATCAATCGGGCCTCGGACGAAAAGCCGTATGAGATAAGCATACGCTCAAGTTCTGGGAGTCTATCAATCGTAAAACTACCTCAGGAATACGAACAAGTAAACTCAATCTACCGCGCTCCTAGAGATAAGGCAATCATTGTAGAGGAGGATCACACATCTTCCGGCGCTTTTGCAATAGTTGATCTTAAACAGGGAAGGCTGATCGACAATGTCGGAGTGGCCTTTTCGATCATCTCGCCTGACCGGCGTTTCATCCTCTACCAAAATTGGTACCCTGCTGAAGCAGAATATTATGAGAACACCTACCACCTGTACGATACGTCGAGGACTCCCAGGCAAAATGTATGCGGCTACAGAGGCAATGACCCCAAGCATGAGTATCTTGATGATGGAATGCGCGGCTTCCAAGTCTTTCCGCAGAAAGTGGGACAGCTTCTCTGTTCTGGTCCTGAAGATGATGATGACGACAATATGGGAACGAACTTCACATGGTCTCCCGATTCCAGCAAGATAGTCTTTGCCGATGTAAAGAGCGGCGTGATGAGCCTGATTTTAGTAACCATGCCCGTGGGAACGAGTGACCTGCCTAAAACCTCGACCTATCCGCTGGTGGGCGCAGAGAACGTCTGCGCCGGAGCAACCGATGCCGCGGGGGAAGCGATCTGCGACTATCACGTGATCCAATCTCTCGGCTGGGACGGCGACACGGTGACTGCGGTGTTCAATCATCGATTCGGCACGAAGCTGAACCTTACAATGGCAATTCCTGTCTCCAGGTTCACACCCATTGGAAAGTAGCCGGCCATGCCCACTAAAGCGACGCTATGCCTCGTGCTCATCTGTGGAACCGCCGTCTCGTCTGCCTCTGCTCAATCCCAGAACGCGCCCGTGAACCAACAGATTCGCTCTCAAGTCAGGGAAGTAGGGACGGCTCAGGTGCGATCCCTAACTCCATCCAGCGGATTCTATCCATCGCTACAGCCGGAGGTCTACTGGCATGACTCGGATTGGAAGATCGATCTGGTGAAACCAGCTGCACTCGGTGAGCCGTACGAGTTAAGCATACGTTCCAGTTCCGGAGGTGGGTCACTTGTAAAACTTCCTCAGGAATTCGAACAGATCAATTCAATACTCCGGGCTCCTGCGAATAAGGCAATCGTGGTGGAATACAATCACACGGGCTCCGGAGGGTTTGCTATTGTGGACCTTAACGGTGGGAAACTGCTCGACGAAGTCGGGGTCGAATTTTCGGTGATCTCACCCAACCGGCGGTTCATTCTATACCAGAATTGGTATCCGAATGAGACCGAATCCTACGAGAACATGTACCGGCTCTATGACACGTTACGGACCCCGACGGAAAATACTTGCGGCTACCAGGAGAACGATCCGAAACATCAGCAGCTGAACGATGATCTACGCGGCTTCCAGGTTTATCCTCAGAAGCCGGGGCAGGTCCTTTGCACTGACGAAGACGATTCCAATGACAACGTTGGAACCAATTTCACCTGGTCTCCCGATTCGAGCAAGATCGTCTTCGCGGATGTGAAGAGCGGCATGATGAGTCTGATTCTTGTAACTATGCCCGTGGGAACGAGTGACCTGCCGAAAACGTCAACCTATCCGCTGGTTGGCTTCGAGAACGTCTGCGCAGGCGCGACCGATGCCGCTGGACAGCCATACTGCGACTACCATGTCATCCAGTCCCTCGGCTGGAACGGCGACGCTGTAACTGCGACACTTCATCACCAGTTTGGCACACCGCTGGACCTCACACTGACGATCCCTGTCTCGAAGTTCATTCCTATTGGAAAGTAGCCGGCCATGCCCGCCAAAGTGACGCTTTGCCTCTTGCTCACCTGCGCAACCACTGCTGCATCTGCCTCTGCTCAATCCCAGACCACGCTCAGAGAAAGCGCCCAGCAGACGCCAGCGCAACCTCGGAAATCATCGCATGCGGCCGACCCGGCCCGCCTGTTGAAGGCGATATCGAGCCTGGAGAGCGGCGACTTTGCTCCTTTCGATGTCGAGATTATTGCAGAATCCAACGCTGTGCAAGCCATTCCGCTGCTTGAGACTCAGTTCGAACGAAGTAAGGACCCCATCATCAAAGAAAAGATCGCCAATGCCCTCGTAAGACTGGGCAAACGGAATGGCCCATATTGGGATTTCATGGTCGACCGTGCAAATCAGGTTCTCAAGGATGGGCCACCTACACCATTTAAATACGACGCCAGTGGCAAAGCTCTCGCAGAGCCTCCGCAGAACTTCATCGAGTGGGCAAAGAGGCATCGTATGTCGCTCCAGCAGGCGTTAGACGACGCGACCATCGAGGCGCCGGCCGCTATCATTAACCTTGGATCTTCCGACGATGAGAGGGCTGTTCCCATTTTGCGCGAAGCTCTCGCCTCGGAAAATGATTTCGTCAAAGTGGAGGCTGCAAATGGGCTGGCTGCACTGCACGATACCGCGTCCGTTCCAGATATCGTTGAGGCCTGCGCGAATGCACCAGAGCAAGTTGCCGCTTCGCTCGCGCGGTCCTTGGTATACTTCGACGATCCTGCGGCACAGCATGCGGTAGACACTTATCTGCCCGAGAGCACTGCGCAGGAACTTCGCGAAGCCCGAGCAAACGGAAAGACTCCGTACAATTGATTGATGATGGGGCAAATCTCCGGCTCATTTGAGTCAATCGCCCAATGGGCAAAATATGTGAAATCAAGCACATAATCGATATTTTCCTTGCATCTTCTCTCGACTCAAAATACATACGAATCGATATCAAAAATATTCAGCATTTGCCTCGAAAGTTGAACTAGAAACTCGCTGATATCATCGAATTTTGGCGCAATATCCACCCGTTCTGTAGCACCTAACCAACTCTTAGGATCAATATGAAGACCGGCATCATCGGCCTGCCGCAGGTGGGCAAGACTTCCCTGTTCCGCATCCTCACCAAGGCCAAACTCGAAGACCGCGGCTATTCAAACCCCCGCGAATCCCACCTCGGTATCGCCCGGGTCCCCGATGAGCGCCTCGACAAACTCGCCGCCCTCTACCACCCGAAGAAAACCACCTTCGCCACCGTCGAATACTCCGACGTGGCCGCCATCGGGCAGGAGGCGCTCAAGGAAACTGCATTCCTCACCAACCTGCGCAACGTCGATGCGCTCATCCACGTCCTCCGCGCCTTTGAGGACGATTCCATCCCCCACGTCGGCCCCATCGACCCGCTCCGCGACATTAAGAACGTCGAATTCGACCTGATCGTTTCCGACCTCACCCAGATCGAAAAGCGCCTTGAACGCCTCGAAAAAGACCTCAAAAAAGCGCGCACCGCTGACCTTGAAAAAGAACAGGCCCTCCTCCTGCGCTCCAAAGACGCGCTCGAACAGGAAAAGCCGCTCCGCGAACTCGACATGACGTCCGAGGAAAAGAAGCTCATTCGCGGCTTCATGTTCCTCTCGCAAAAGCCCATCCTCTACGCTGTCAATCTGCCGGAAGGCACGACCCTCGGCGCCGATCTTGAAGCCGCGGCCTCAAAGTACAACCTCACCGGATACGCCTCCCGCCCCAACGCCGGCGTCACCGCCTTCTGCGGTAAAGTCGAAGCCGAGCTGGCCGAGATGGAAGACGAAGAAGCCGCCGAATTCCTCGCCTCTTACGGACTGAAAGAGAGCGGCCTCGTGCGCCTCATCCGAAAGAGCTACGAACTGCTTGGCCTCATCAGCTTCTTCACCGCCGGAGAAGATGAGTGCCGCGCCTGGACTGTCCCCGTCAACTCGCGCGCTCAGGAGGCCGCCGGAGCCATCCACTCCGACCTTGAAAAGCACTTCATCCGCGCCGAAACCATTCACTGGGACACGCTGCTTGCCGCCGGCTCAGAAGCCGCGGCCAAAGCCCAGGGCACGCTTCGCCTCGAAGGCAAGGACTACATCGTCAAGGACGGCGACGTCATGCACATCCGCCACAGCGGATAGCTCCCGTTACCTGCTACAACACAATCTGTATTCTCGCTGACCGCTGACCCGCTGGCTCGACGACCCGCTATGGTTCCGTCCGTCGTTCTCGCGCGCCGTTTAAGCCGTCCCCGTCCGTAACCGCGGCCACCATCGCCTCACGTGGCAGCAGTATTCCTCATAATCCGGCCCGAAGGTTCGCAGCAGCGTAGGCTCTTCGTACACAATCACAAACAGGTGTGCGATCACCAGGAAAAGACAGATGTATACAAGCAGCGGAATCGACTCGTAGTAGACCGCGGCCCCGCCCAGCGCCACCGCCGCGCCAATGTACATCGGATTCCGCACAAACCGGTATGGACCGCGGATCACCAGCCGCCGCGGCGGATCAAACGGCGCAGGAGTCCCCTTGCCGATCGTCACAAATGTAACAACGCACCACAGAGCGATAACTGCTCCGATGGTCCCGGTCAGAATCCCAATAATCTGCACGCCGTCTATCGCCGCCGGTTCTCGAATGCCCGACCATGTCAGGACGCGCCCCGGCAAATAGATCAGCAAAAGAGCAATGAAACAGGTCGCATAGGTAAGCGCCCGGAAAGCAACAAACATACTCGCTTCCCCTCTGGTTCGTGGACTTTAGTCCTCGCAATTTCCGCCTGTCAACCGGCGGTTTGTTCTCACTGCTGCTCCCGCCACACCTTGTATAAACCCCATGCACCTAGCGTGCACGCGTCCTGGATCGTCCCGTCCAGCAGCATCTGCTCAAACTCCCCGATCGTTGCCGTCTTCAGCACCAGATCATGTTCCTCAGGATCGGGATCCGTGCCCGCCTGCCTCAGCCCTGTTGCCAGGTACACGTACTGCCTCTGTTTCGTGAACCCATACGCGATCCACATCATTCCCAGGTAGGTCATCCGCTCGGCTACCAGGCCCGTCTCTTCGCGCAACTCACCGCGCGCCAACTCTTCTGGATCAACGTCCGGAGTCTCCCACCCACCCTGCGGCAGCTCCAGCGCACGCTGCTCGATCGTGTACCGGTATTGTTCCACCAGGTAAATCGTGTCGCCCTCAATAGGCAGAATCACCGCGCAGTCATCCTTATCGATAACGCCGTAAATCCCCTTCGCACCGTTGCTTCGCTCAATCTCGTCTTCGCGCAGGCGAAGCCAGGGGTTGCGATAGATCTCGCGGCTGTTCAGTGTGCGAATACTCATGAGAAAAGTCCTTAGAAGCTCTCAAGATAAAAGTCTACGGAAGCCCATGAAATCCCGCCTGTGAATGTTCCGGTAATTCAGAGCTCGAGGAACCAACCTGTGCTCCCAGGTTCACACACGAATGCTGTATGCTGTTGCGGTCGCTGTTTTCGGCACTGACGAGGAGGATTTCGTGGCGTTTTTCGCAATCAGCTGCTTCGTTGTCGTTTTTGTTGTCGGAATCATCTGGGCCACCAGGCCCGCTCATAAGGGCGAATCGCGCTTCCGGTAAGGCATACCCGCCGGCACGTTCGGTCGCCGGCTCAGTGAGGTTCATCCTTCGCGGCGGTCTTGCTGACAGCCCGAACATCTTACGCCCCAATCATTTCCACAGACGCGGATTTACCTATGATATTCCATATATGTCAACGAAATATTGCAGAAACGACCTCCGCAGTGTCCTTGACCAGCGGTGTGCCATCCTCGTAGAAAGCTGTTAACAAAGGGTATACTGCTTCTATTGTCTGCTCTTTGAATTTGGATTCAAAGCTGGCAGTCAACTTGCAGGCTATCCAGCGCGGTTACTCAGCGTCCGGGCCCCCGTTGCCTGCCCCGGTACTATGGAAAGGTCCTTCCAAACTCGCGTCACGGTTGTTCTCCTTGCCTTGTTCACGGCAGCGGCTGCGATCTTTGCGACCTTCAACTTAATCCAGGAAAACAATTTTCAAACCCCTATCGACGGCGTCTGGTGGGTCGAGGGGCACGGCGGCCTCATTGCCGAGCGTGTGAATGCTGGGGGGCCGGGCGAGCGTGCTGGCGTCAAGAAAGGCGATCTGCTGCTCAAGGCCAATGGCGTGCCGGTTGTGCGCTGGGCCACTCTCGCCGAGCAGATCTTCGACACCCGCGCCTTCAACACCATCAACTACACCATCAAGCGCGACGGCGTTAAGCTTGAAGTTCCCGTTATCCTCGACGCGCAGGACCGCAGCTTCAACCAGGGCTTCCGCCTCATCGCCCTGGTCTATCTCGGCATCGGACTCTACGTCCTCTTCCGGCGCTGGGGCGCGCCTCACTCCACGCACTTCTACCTGTTTTGCCTCGCCTCGTTCGTACTGTACTCGTTCAAGTACACGGGCAAGTTCAACACCTTCGACCAGATCATCTTCTGGAGCAACATTGTCGCCGAAGGCCTGCAGCCCGCGCTCTTCGTGCATTTCGCCCTCGCCTTCGCCAATGAGAACCGCCGCCGCCACCGCTGGCTCATGTCGCTCATCTATCTGCCCGGGGCATTCTTCGTCGGTCTTTACGTTTTTGCCACGCAGTACTGGGCCGCAACCGAGCTGCTCCGTCATCGCCTCGACCAGCTCCTCACCGGCTACGACGCAGCCTTCTACGTCATCGCCGCCATCGTGCTCTGGATCAGCTACCGCAGCACGCGCGCTCCCTTGCGCCGCCAGCAGTTGAAGTGGCTCACCCGCGGCACCATCGTCGCCATCACGCCTTTCACGCTGCTGTCAGCGGTGCCGTTCCTTACCAATGTCGCCGTTCCCGACATCGCCCGCAACCTCGTCAGCTTCGCGCTGCTCTTTCTGCCTCTTACCTTTGCATGGGCCATCGTTCGCTACCGGCTCATGGACACTGACCTCATCTTCAAGCGCGGCGTCACCTACACGCTGGCCACTGCGGTCCTCTTCGGTCTCTACTTCGGTGTCGTCGCCTTGGCCGGTGAGGTGGTCCGCAAGCACCTTCCCTCTGCCGGAGCCTGGGGCCTCATCGCCGCCATCATCATTACTGCGCTGCTCTTCGATCCCCTCAAGCGCATGATCCAGGAGCGCGTAGATCGCATCTTCGACCGCCGTCGTTACGACTACCGCCAGACCCTCATTGAGTTCGGCCGCGGCCTTAGCTCGCAGACCGATCTCCGCGCGCTGCTCGACTCTGTCGTCGACCGCCTCACCCGCACCCTGCTTGTAACCCGCGTCGCTGTCTTCCTTGCTGACGAGCCCGGGATCTTCACTCTGGCTGCCGGTCATGGACTGCCCGCTTCCGCCTACGATCCCAACGCGGCCCTCGACTTCGGCTTCCTCAACTTCGATCAGCCCGGCGCCGGCTCGCACATCTTCCTTGAGAACCCGCAGCAGGCCCTGCACCTCACCGAAATCGAGCGCCACACCGCCTCGCTGCTCGATCTCAACTACTATCTGCCCTGCCGCGTGCAGGACCGGGGTCCCCACGGACAGGTCCAGGTCCGTGGGGTGGAAGACCGGGGTCCCCGCGGACAGGTCCAGGTCAGTGGAGCACAGGAACACTCCATCGCCGTCATCGGCCTCGGCCGCACCGCCGACGGAGACTTCCTCTCCAGCCAGGACGTCGAGTCGCTCGAATCCCTCGCCAGCTATATCGGCATCGCGCTCCAGAATGCCCGCCTCTACACGCGCCTCGAGCAAAAGATCGTCGAGTACGAGCGCCTGAAGGAATTCAACGAGAACATCGTCGAGTCCATCAACGTCGGTATCCTCGCCGTCGATCTGGAGGACTGCATCGAAAGCTGGAACTCGCAAATGGAGGCCATGTACGCGCTCTCCCGTGCTGAGGCACTGCGCCAGCCGCTCTCCAGCGTCTTTCCCGCCGCGCTCATGGACGAGTATCACCGCGTCAAGAACGAGCCCGGCGTCCACAACCTCTACAAGTTCCGCATGCAGACCCGCGCCGGAGAAAACCGCACCGTCAACGCCGCCATCGCGCCGCTTGTCTCGCGTGACTTCAAGACCGTGGGCCGTATCATTCTCGTCGACGACATCACCGACCGCACCGAGCTTGAGGCTCAGCTCTCGCAGGCCGAAAAACTTTCCTCCATCGGACTGCTCGCCGCCGGTGTCGCGCATGAGGTCAACACTCCGCTGGCTGTCATCTCCTCCTACACCCAGATGCTCACCAAGCAGGTGCGCGGTGACGACCGCCTCTCACCGTTGCTGGAAAAAATCACTCAGCAGACCTTCCGCGCCTCGGAAATCGTCAACAACCTGCTCAATTTCTCCCGCACCGGAACCAGCGAGTTCCGCGAGACCGACCTCAACGTCATCATCCGCGATACGCTGACCCTCATTGAGCACCAGTTCAAGACTGCGAAGGTCACTCTCGATACATCCCTGTTGCCTGGTCTGCCGCCCATCCTCGGCAACGCTGGCAAGCTGCAGCAGGTCTTCCTCAATCTCTTTCTCAACGCAAAAGACGCAATGAGCGGCGGCGGCATTCTGCGGGTCTCCACTGAGATCAACGGACACGTCAGCGTCGCCATCTCTGATACTGGCTCCGGCATCGCTCCCGAGCACCTGCAGCGCATTTACGACCCCTTCTTTACCACCAAATCATCTCCCGGTGCGGGCCAGCGCCGCGGGACCGGCCTGGGCCTTGCCGTCACGTACGGCATCATCCAGGAGCACGCCGGCAAAATTCATGTCGAAAGCAACATGGGCGCCGGAACCACCTTCTATCTCGAATTTCCCATGTTGAGGAAACCCGCGCATGTCTGAGGTTGCCACCGTCATTCCTGCTTCGCCACCCACGAATTCCGGAGACACCCAGCGAGTCCTCATTATCGATGACGAAGCGGGCATTCGCGAGTCCCTCGAAACCCTCCTTTCGCTCGAGGGCTACGCGGTTGAGTCCGCCGTCAACGGAGAAGAGGGCCTTGCGCGCATCGAGGAGAGCTTCTACGACCTCGTGCTGCTTGACCTCGCCCTGCCCGGCAAGAGCGGCCTTGAAATTCTGCCCCTCATCCGTGAGCGCAACCCCTCGCTGCCCGTCATCATGATCACCGCCTACGGCAAGGTGGACAACGTCGTCGACGCCATTCGCTCCGGTGCCCAGAACTTCGTCCAGAAACCCTGGGACAACGAGAAGCTGCTCGCCGATATCCGCTCCGCCATCGGCCGCTACCACGCCGAAGAGGAGAACATACAGCTACGGCGCGCCATGAAGCAGCGCTACAGCTTCTCCAACATCATCGGCAAAAGCGAGGCCATGCTCCGCATTTTCGACCTCGTCGCACAGGTAGCGCCCAGCCGCTCCACCGTCCTTGTTCAGGGTGAAAGCGGCACCGGCAAGGAGCTCATCGCCAAGGCCCTCCACGCCAACTCGCCCCGCAAGGACAAGCCCTTCGTCGCCGTCAACACCGGCTCCATGCCCACCGACCTCCTCGAATCCACCCTCTTTGGCCACGTCAAGGGCGCATTCACCTCCGCCATCGCCGCTAAAAAAGGCCTCTTCGAGGTTGCAAACGGCGGAACTCTCTTCCTCGACGAAATCGGCAACATGGGCATGGACACCCAGGCCAAAATCCTGCGCGTCCTTCAGGACAAGCGATTCATGCAGCTCGGCGGCATCCAGGAGATCCAGGTCGATGTACGCATCATCGCCGCCACGCACGTTGATCTTCGCCAGGCCGTGCGCGATGGCCGCTTCCGCGAAGACCTCTTCTATCGCCTCAACGTCATCTCCATTGACCTGCCCCCGCTGCGCAGCCGCCGGGAAGACATCCCTCTGCTCGCCGCGCATTTCCTCAAGTACTACGCCGAGGAAAACGGCCTACCCCCGCGCGCTCTTGCGCCGGACGCTCTGCGCGCCCTCATCGATTACGACTGGCCCGGCAATGTCCGCGAGCTCGAGAACGCCGTCGAGCGCGGCGTCGTTCTCTCTTCTGACTCTGTCATTGGCTCCGAGTTGTTGCCCGGACACCTCACCGGCCGCAACTACTCTTCCAGCCTGCTTGAGCACAACCCCAACGCTTCGCTCTTCGACATCCTTGATGACATCCAGCGCCGCATCATCGTCGATAAGCTCGAGCACTGCAACTGGAACCAGACCGAAGCCGCCGAGCAGTTCCGTATCCCGCTCTCCACCCTCAACCAGAAGATCAAGCGCCTGAACATCGAAATCAAAAAGCGCAACAAAGAATAGCGGAAAACAAGTCCGGCTCTCGATGAGCGCCTGTATCATTTTGTTTCGCATCGCAGGCGCCACAACTCTGCACTCACAAACCACCTGTTTGCATCTAAAATGCTGATTAAGAAGCTATGGCCCTAGCTACGCTCGACTCAGCCGCAAAACGAGGCGTCTCCGCCGTCCAGCGCTACTCTCTGCTGTCCGTGCGTGCGCTCAGCAATGTCTTCCGCCGCCCCTTCTACGGTGCTGAAATCGTCACCCAGATGGATTCGATTGGCATTGGCTCCCTTCCCATCGTCATCCTCACCGGCTTCTTTACCGGCGGCGTTCTGGCGTTGCAGTCCACCTCCACGCTCTCTACCTTCGGGGCCACCTCTTTCACAGGCGAGCTCGTCAGCCTCGCAATGATCAAGGAGCTCGGTCCTGTGCTCACCAGCCTCATGGTCTCAGGACGCAATGCTTCCGGCATGGCCAGCGAACTCGGCTCCATGATCGTTACCGAGCAGATTGACGCCATGCGCGCGCTCGGCACCGACCCGCTCAAAAAGCTGGTCATGCCTCGTATCATCGCCACCATCGTCATGCTTTTCTTCCTCACCATCGTCTCCGATACGCTCGGCATCCTTGGTGGCGCGGCTGTGACCGTCTTCATGCTCAGCCAGAACGCATCGCAGTATTTCCATTCCGCCTACCAGTCGCTCATGTACGCGGATATATTTCAGGGTCTCGTCAAACCGCTCTTCTTCGGCTTCATCATCTCCACCATCGGCTGTTACTTCGGAATGAACACCCGCGGCGGCACGCAGGGCGTCGGCAAGTCGACCACGCAGGCGGTGGTTGTTTCCTCCGTGCTCATCATTGCCACCGACTTTCTCATCAGTAAATTCATGATTGGCATCTTCGGACGGTGATTGCCTATGGCCACCAGCGAAGTTGCCCCCGATGTTTTGCCCTCGCACGTCTATCCCGACGCTCCTGCTATCCGCTTCGACAACGTCTCCATCGGGTTCGAAGAAAAGCCAGTTCTTGAAAACATCTCCTTCGAGCTCAAGCGGGGAGACACACGTATTCTCCTCGGCCCCGCCGGCGTAGGTAAAAGCGTCCTCCTCAAGCTCGCCAACGGACTCCTCAAGCCCGACTCCGGCCGCGTTTTCGTCTTCGGCTTTGAGGTCAGCGCCATGCGCGAGGAGGAACTCTACCCCCTTCGCGAGTGCATCGGCACCGTCTTTCAGGAGGGCGCGCTCTTTGACTCGCTCACCGTGCGCGACAACGTCGGCTTCCGCCTCGAGGAAGACCACGTCCCCGAAGACGAAATCGACCGCCGCGTCGCCGAAGCTCTGCGCTTCGTCGAGCTCGAACACACCATGAACAAGGTTCCCTCCGAGCTCTCTGGAGGAATGCGCCGCCGCGTCGCCATCGCCCGCGCCATCGTTACCCGGCCCGAGCTAATCCTCTACGACTCGCCCACCGGCGGCCTCGATCCCATTACTTCAACCACCATCATCGAGCTGGTCATGAAGCAGCGCGACGTAAGCAAGACCAGTTCCATCGTCATCACCCACCGCCTGCAGGACGCCTTCACGCTTGCCACCCATCGCTTCAACAGCAAGACCAATCAAATGGAGCAGCTCCCCGGCAATCAGGCCGACCCTCAGACCAGCTTCCTCATCCTGCACCTCGGCAAACTCGTCTTCGACGGATCAACCCACGACCTGGTCCACTCCAACGATCCGTTCATTAAGGAATATCTATCCTGATCCCGCCTACGGAGCCAGCCCCAGCCCCGCCGCCTTACGTCAGCACATCCCCCAGAAACCGCTGCATCGCCGCCTCATACCCTTCGCCCTGTTTCAGCTCAAAGTACTCCCTCGGCTCCGCCGCTTCTCGATACAGCTCCTCCGTCCTCGCCTTGGCCCCATCGCGATCAAGAAACAGCTTCGGCGTCTTCAGAGTCCTCAGCGACTTTGCCGGATCGAACTTCTGCGTCAGCAGTAGCCACATCGGCAAAATCTTCGCGCGGGCGTCCGATCCGATCACCTGCCGTGCCGGAGCGTTCGGCCCGTCCAGAACCAGACCCGCAGCCGCATGCCGTTCCGCCAGCTCCGCCGCCAGACTCGCACCCACGCCCGTCCCGTAAATCACAATCATTTTCCCGTTCTCATGTCGCGTGTCCGTCAGATAGCTCCACGCAGCGTCCGCATCCGCGCTCATACGCGCCTCATCCGGATGCGTCGGCTCGCTCTTCCCGTACCCGCGATAGTCGAACGCAAACACATTCACTCCCAGCGCGTGCAGTGCATCCAGCGTGCCCACGTAATTTGAGAGCGACCCGTCACCGCCATGCAGATACAGCACCGTGTCGCCGCTCCACTTCGCGCCCGCATCCGCCGGAATCCACCACCCGCTCAGCCGCGCGACGCCCTCCTCCGTGTAGTCAAAGCGGATGTTCTCGAACTTCGCCTGCGGCGTCGCAGTAATGGTCTTTGCCGGATGCAAAATCAGTTGCCACTGCCCCTGGTAAAACAGCAGTCCCAGCGTCGCATAGGAGCACACCGCCGCCATCACCAGCACCACGCCAAAGGCGCCGGCCAGCCATCGTCCGCTCACCATAATCGGCTCAGACGGAGCCGTCGTCGCGGCCGGACTACGCTTCACAGCTTTGCCTGTTTGTCTTTTCCTACTCAATTTTTCTGCTTGTTTTGCTTTACCCAAAGGCCAACTCGTCTGCCGACTCCAGCGGCGTACCGCATACCCGGCAGATTACCGCCGAACAGTCCCCACACACCAGCGGATCATCCACCGCACACCCACACGTTGGACACCACAAATTCGCGCCCGCCGCTTTCTCTTTGTTTTCTTCAGGAATTTCAGGCATCGCCATTCAGCGTACCGCATCTCGCACAGCCAGCGCGAGAGAGGAGTCTTACAACCTTACCAGCACATCCTCGCCCGCGACCTTGATCTCGTACACATCCACCTTGGCTTCCGGTGTATACACTGCCACGCCGGTCTTCACATCGAAGGCCCACGCGTGCCAGGGGCAAATCAGTTTGCCGTCTTCCACAATGCCCTGTCCCAGCGGCCCTCCGCGATGCGGACATACATTGTCCATCGCCGAAAGCTCGCCGCCTGAATTCGCAATGCAGATCAGCTGCTCGCCGCATGCAGCCTCACGGGCCTCGCCCGGCGGAGGAAGCTCCGAGACACCCATCACTCGTACAAACTCAGACATGGTTGTATATGCCCGCCGACCGGCTAGTATTTCACAATTTTCGCGAAAGACTTAGGATCGAGACTCGCCCCGCCCACCAGCGCGCCGTCAATCTCCGGCTCATTCATCAGTGCTGGAGCATTATCCGGCTTCACGCTGCCGCCGTACAGAATTCGCATCTCTTCGGCGCTCTCGCGGCCCAGTACCTTGGCGATCTCGCAGCGAACAATTGCATGCGCCTCGCTCGCCATCTCCGGAGTGGCCGTCTTGCCCGTCCCAATCGCCCACACCGGCTCGTATGCAATCACCGCTGGCTTTACCTGCTCTGGAGACAACCCTTCCAGCGCATTGCCCACCTGCCGTAGCAGTACTTCTTCCGTTCTACCGTCTTCGCGTTCGTCCAGCATCTCGCCGATACACACAATCGGCTTCAGCCCGTGCTTGAGCGCCGCATGCAGCTTCTTATTCACCATCTCATCGGTCTCGCAGAAATACTGTCTCCGCTCGGAGTGGCCAATCAGCACATGCGTCGCGCCAATCGCCTTGACCATCAGCGGAGAAGTCTCTCCGGTAAAAGCGCCCTCGTCGGTAAAGTACATATTCTGCGCGCCCACTCCAATACTCGAGCCCGTCGCAGCGGCAATCACGACCGACAATGAGGTGTCCGACGGGCACACAACAATCTCATCGCGATCATGGTTGGCAACCAGCGGCAAAAACGCATTCATGAACTCCTGCGCCTGCGCCGGAGTCTTGTACATCTTCCAGTTCGCTGCAATCAGTGGCTTACGTGGCATTCTGCTCTTATTCCTTCCTCTACTTGTCTGTCAGCGCTTCGACTCCAGGCAGCTTCTTGCCTTCCAGAGACTCCAGACTCGCGCCGCCGCCAGTCGAAATATGCGTGATCCGCTCCGCCACGCCGGCCTTCTTCACAGCCGCCACCGAATCCCCGCCGCCCACAATCGACACCGCATCCTCGTTCGCAGCCACGGCCTTCGCAATCTTGGTTGTGCCTACCGCAAACGCCGGCATTTCGAAGACGCCCATCGGTCCGTTCCAAACAATCGTCGAGGCGTCTGCAATCTCCTTCGAGAACAGCTCCACCGTCTTCGGCCCGATGTCCAGTCCCATCCACTCTTCCGGAAACGGCCCGTTGCCTGCAAACACCTGCGTCTTCGCATCCGGCGCAAACTTGTTCCCCAGCACATGGTCAATCGGCAGCAGAAACTGCACGCCCTTGGCCTCGGCCTTCGCCAACGCTTCTTTGGCTATGTCAACCTTGTCCGCTTCCAGCAGCGACTTGCCCGTGTCCTGCCCCTTCGCCTTCAGGAACGTATACGCCATCCCCCCACCGATCAGGATCGCGTCAACCTTCGTCAGCAGGTGGTCGATCACCTGGATCTTGTCGCTGACCTTCGCCCCGCCCAGGATCGCCACAAAGGGCCGCGCCGGATCATTCAGCGCCTTGCCCAGATAGTTCAGCTCTTTCTCCATCAGCAGGCCGGCAGCCGACTGCTTCACGAAGTGTGTAATACCTTCAGTTGACGCATGCGCTCGATGCGCGCTGCCAAATGCGTCATTCACGTAAATCTCGCACATTGACGCAAGCTGCTGCGCAAACTTCGGATCGTTCGCCTCTTCCTCGGCATGGAAGCGCAGGTTCTCAAGCAGCAGAACCTGTCCTGACTCTAGTTGCCGCGCCAGCTCCGTCGCCAGCTCCCCCACGCAATCCGGAGCAAAGGCCACATTCACCTGCTCGCCCAGGTGATGGTCCAGCAGCATCCGCAGCCTGTCCACCACCGGCCGGAGGCTGTACTTTGGATTCACCTTGCCCTTGGGCCGTCCCAGGTGCGAAGCCAGAATCAGCTTTGCCTTGTGACGCAGCGCGTACTCCAGCGTCGGCAGCGTCTCGCGAATGCGCGTGTCGTCTGTAATTTCCTTCCCGTCTTCGCTCAGTGGAACATTAAAGTCCACGCGCATGAAGACGTGCTTATGCGCCAGATCCAGGTCGCGAATCGATAGTTTCGCCATAGTGTCCTTCGTATCTCTCAGCTTTCAATCACGGCGTCCGCTTCAATCTCAACACGCCATGAGGGGTTCAAAAGTTCAGCAACAACTACCATGGTAGCCGCTGGACGGATCGCTCCAAAGACCTCGCCGTGCGCGCGCCCTACCATCTCCCAGTCTTCCACATGCGTCAGATACATGCGCGTGCGCACCACGTCTTCCATCCGCGCTCCGGCCTTCTCCAGCGCCGCGCGAATCAGCTCCAGCACATGCCGCGTCTGCGTCGCCGCGTCCGCCTCATCCGCACCCACCGGCCCCGTTCCGGACACGTGAACCGCATTCCCCACGCGCACCGCGCGCGAAAATCCAATGACCGGTTCGTAATGAGAACTGCCTGCAATATTCTGCCGCATGGAGCACATTCCCGTGAATTGTGTATCTTAGTAAGCCGCCACCGTGGCGGCGTCGGTGCTTCCGCGCGCCGGACAAAGCATTCAGATCGCCCGGCGCGGGAATGGTTGGTTTGCGCCGCTGCTTACAGCCCCTTCTTGTCCAGCAGCAGAATGAGGTCGCGCACCCGGTTCGAGTAGCCCCACTCGTTGTCGTACCAGCTGATTACCTTCACCGAATTGCCCACCACCTTGGTCAGCGGCGCGTCCACAATTGACGACCGCGCGTCGCCCTTGAAGTCGCTCGAAACCAGCTCGCCCGCCTCATAGCCCAGAATGCCCTTCAGCGCGCCCTCAGCAGCCTTCTTCAGCGCTGCGTTCACTGACTCCGCCGTCGCCGGCTTCTCGCTGATGAAGGTCAGGTCCACAACGGAAACGTTCGGCGTTGGAACACGGACCGCAAATCCGTCCAGCTTGCCCGCCATCTCCGGAATCACCAGCTTCAGGGCCTTCGCCGCGCCAGTCGAGGTGGGAATAATGTTCAGCGCAGCCGCCCGCGCGCGCCGCAGGTCCTTGTGCGGGAAGTCCAGGATCACCTGATCGTTCGTGTAGCTGTGGATCGTCGTCATAATGCCGGACACGATCCCGAAACTCTCATGCATCACCTTCACCACCGGAGCCAGGCAGTTCGTCGTGCACGATGCGTTCGAGATGATGTGGTGCTTCGCCGGGTCATACTTGTCTGCATTCACGCCCAGCACCAGCGTGATGTCTTCGTTCTTCGCTGGAGCCGAAATAATCACCTTCTTCACCGAGCCTTGCAGGTGCGCCTTCGCTGCGCTCGCCTCCGTAAAGCGGCCAGTCGACTCAACCACCACCTGCGCGCCTACTGACGTCCAGTCCAGCTTGGCCGGGTCCTTCTCCGCAAACACCTTGATCTTCTTGCCGTCGACCGTGATCGAATCTTCAGTCGCCGTGATCTCGTTGGGCAGATTGCCCAGGATGGAGTCGTACTTCAGCAAGTGGGCCAGCGTTGCCGGGCTCGTCAGGTCATTGACGGCTACAATCTCAATCTCGGGGTTCCCGAGCGATGCGCGAAATACATTGCGTCCGATGCGGCCGAAGCCATTGATTCCAACCTTTACTGCCATGGAAGAGTCTCTCCTTCGTCTCTATATGCGTGAAAATCTTGTCTTTTAGGGTTGCAACAGATTCAGGGGCCCCGTTAACTCAATCGCCAACGGCCACAAACCCCCAATTACCGATGCTAGCAGAGCAGTCAACTGTTTTGCAGGCAAATTTCAATTGCCCGAATTTAATTTCGCATTCACATGCCCGCCCCCGCGTCCGCATTGCTCAATGCGGTTCTTTACTGCTTTCAAATCATCACCATCGTTTGCGGCTCATCGCTGTCTGTGTTACATCGGATGTATGCGCGAATGGATGCGCGAGAAAATGAGACGACGTTCCAAGCGTGGCCCCAACAACTCCGAGGCCACAGGAAAGATAGGCCAGGAAATCCCGGTAAATCAGCCGGCTCCGCTGCGCCCTTCTTATGATGAAGCTGGCCACGAAGAATCGGCCGGCGCTCACCCGGAGCCGGAAGAAATCGAGTCCGTGCCTCAGCAGCCTGAGGCCGCCGCCGCGTTGCCGCCGGAAACGGCTGCTGCCGTCGGCACCCCCGAAGAACCGGGCCGGCTCGTAGTTGAGACCCAGCCCGAATCACCCTCCACACCCCCGCCCGCGCCGTTGGCAGCCGGACGCAGCGCCGGCCCCAAAGGCTTTGTGGTGCTCGCCATCGGCCTGCCCGGCTCGGGCAAAACCACATGGTTCAAGCGCCGCGGTGTCACCCCGCTCTCGTCGGATATGCTGCGCTCTATCCTCTTCGACGACATCACCGAGCAGCGCTATCAGGGACTGGTCTTCTCCACCCTGCGCTCGCTGCTCCGCGCGCGGCTCATCGCCAAAATGCCCTGGAACTACGTGGACGCGACCAACCTGTCGCCTCACGAACGCCGCCAGTGGATCAAGATGGCGAAAAGCTTCGGCTACGACGTACAGGCCGTCTTCTTCGACGTCCCGCTCGAAATCTGCATGGAGCGCAACAGCCGCCGCGAACGCACGGTCGGCGACGACGTGATGAAGAAGATGGCCGAGCGCCTTCGCCCGCCCAATTTCAAAGAGGGCTTCTCCAAAATCATCGTCGTGCGCGTCAAAAACCCCGCCGCGGCAGAGGCTCCCGCAGAAACCCTGTAGTAGATTTGCATTAAGATGAAGGGCCGGACACTAAGTCCGGCCTTTTTGCTTTGATTTATGAGCCCTGCCATCGAATTCCGCAGCGTCCGCTTTACCACTCCGCAGGGGCGGACGCTGCTCGACGGCATCTCCTTCGCCATCGAAGAAGGAACCACCACCGCCATCCTCGGCCGCAGCGGCTCCGGCAAAACCACCCTCCTGCGCACCGTCAACCGCATGGTTCAGCCCACCGCCGGAGACGTCCTCGTCAACAACCGCAGCGTCCTCGCCGCCGACCCCATCCTGCTGCGCCGCGGCATCGGCTACGTCATTCAGGAGACCGGCCTCTTCCCTCACTTCACCGTCGCGCGCAATGCCGCGCTGGTCCCGGAAATCTCCGGCCGGCCCCGCGCTGAACGTAACCAGCGCAGTTACGAATTACTCCGCGCCGTCGGCCTCGATCCCGAAACCTACGCCGCCCGCTACCCACACCAGCTTTCCGGAGGCCAGCGCCAGCGCGTAGGACTCGCCCGGGCCCTCGCCGCCGACCCCGCCATACTGCTCATGGATGAGCCCTTCGGCGCGCTCGATCCGCTCACCCGAGCCGAAATGCAGGACATGCTCCGCGACCTGCTCGCCCGCCTCAAAAAAACCGTGCTGCTCGTCACCCACGGTCTCGACGAAGCCCTATACCTCGCCGATAACATCGCGCTCCTCGCCGAAGGCCGCCTCGTCGCCCATCTCCCTGCAACCAGCTTTCTCTCCTCGCCGCATCCTGAAGTCCAGTCCTTCGTTCGCGCCTTTCACCGCAGCACCGCAGCCGCTTCAGCGTCCAACCCCGAGGCCGCTCCCCGGGGGTGTGATCTATGACCGGCTTCCTCTCCCAATACAGAGCCGAAATCTTCGAGCTCACCCTCGAGCATCTCTGGCTCACCGGATTCGCCATGCTCTTCGCCACCGCCATCAGCATCCCGCTCGGCATCTGGCTCACCCGTTCGCCGCGATGGTCCGGCCCCGTCATCTCCGTCGCCAACATCCTCCAGACCATTCCCTCGCTGGCTATGTTCGGATTCCTTCTGCCGTTGCCATGGCTCGGCGAGCGCGCCGCACGCATCGCCATTGTCGCCCTCACCGCCTACGCCATACTCCCCATCCTGCGCAACACCTATGCCGGAATCCGCGCCATCGACCCCGCCGTCCTCGAAGTCGCGCACGCGCTCGGCATGACCGGCACGCAGCGCCTCTTCAAGGTCGAGCTGCCCCTCGCCGCGTCCTTCATCCTCGCCGGACTCCGCACCGCCACCGTCACCTGCGTCGGTATCGCCACCATCGCCGCGGCCGTCGGCGCAGGAGGTCTCGGCGAGCTCATCTTCCAGGGCGTCGCTTCCGTCGACAACCGCCTTATCCTCGCCGGAGCCATCCCCGCCGCACTCCTCGCCCTCTTCGCCGACGGCTCGCTCGGTCTCCTCGAACACTGGATGCGCAGCCGTTCACGCTAAAGCATTTTCTGAGTTCGTGTGTCCACGAAGCGAAAAGGCCACAGTTACTCAGAAAATGCCATAGCCTGTATCGTTATCAGCAGCGAGGAAATCTCAGCATGGTCTTCTGGATTTGCCTGTTCGTTGTCCCCGTCGCACTCCTCACTGCCGTCCTCGTCTATCTTCTTCTCAGGAACCGCTCCGAACTCTGCCACTTCCCCGCATGGACAGCCATCATCTCTGGCTTCGCCACGCCGCTCTTCTCCCTTTGGGGACTCACGCACCGTAACGCATGGCGACTCCCACTGATACTTGATCACGCATTTGTGAAAAAATCCTTGGCCATATCCATGTTGGCCGCACTCCTCGGCCTGATCTGGCTCCTCCGCTCACACCGCTGGTATTCATTCTCTGTCTTCCTCATCTCGTTTCTCGCGACCGCATTCTGGTCAGCCGTCATTTTGCCCTTCTGAAATGAATTCCCTCTGCAAAGCGACCCTCAGCCTGGCCCTCATTTTCTGCATCACCTCTTGCGCTCCGCCCCGCCCTGACTACCCCATCATCGGAGCCAAAAATTTCACCGAACAGGTCATCCTCGGTGAACTCCTCGCCCAGGAAATCGAGGCCAGGACCCACCTCCACGTCGAGCGCCGCTTCTATCTCGCCGGCTCTTACATCTGCAACCAGGCCCTCATCGCCCACCGCATCGACGCTTACGTCGAATACACCGGGACGGCGCTCACCGCCATCCTCAAGCAGCCCATCAACCGCGATCCCCAGCAGGTCCTCAACACCGTCCGCCGCCTTTACCGGCAGCGCTACAACGTCACCGTCGGCCCGCCGCTTGGCTTCAGCAACTCCTTCGCCATGGTCATCCGCGGTGACGACGCGCGCCGTCTGCACCTCACCACGCTCAGCCAGGCCGCGCAGTACACGCCGCATTGGCGACTCGGTGTCGGCTATGAATTCGAGCAGCGTCCCGACGGTCTTCGCGGACTCGAAGCCACTTACCACCTCAAATTCAACGGCCCCCCGCGCACCATGGACCTCGGCCTACTCTACCGCGCCCTCAACGACCATCAGGTCGACATGATCGCAGGCAACACCACCGACGGCCCCATCCAGGCCTTCGGACTCACCGTCCTACAGGACGACAAGCATTATTTCCCGCCCTATCAGGCAGTTCCGCTCGTCACCGACGCCGCCCTCAGGCGTTGGCCCCAGATTCAGCTCGCTCTCAACGCCCTCGCAGGCAAGATCACCGCCGAAGAAATGCGTACTATGAATGAAGAAGTTGACGGCCAGCACCGCGATCCCGCCGCCGTCGTGCGAGAATTCCGTAAGAGGGAGGGCCTTTAGAAATGCCCACGACACAGCAACACCCTGAACCCTGGCTCCGCGGAACCCATTCCGAACTCCCCGCTGTTCTCCGTGCCGTCATTCATGCATTTGAGCTGGCATGTGAAGATGTCCACTATTGGACTGCCGATCTCAGTGAGCACGAGCTGCACGCCGCGCCTTCCGGACTCACCTCCATCGCCTTCCACTTGCGCCACATCCCGCGCTCACTCGACCGCCTGCTCACCTACGCCGAAGGCAATCAGCTCTCCGCCGAACAAATCCTCTCCCTCAAAACCGAATCCGACTTCAGTGTCTCCCGCGACGTGCTCATCTCTGAATTCAACGCCGGCATCAAGTCCGCCACTGCACGCGTCCGCGCTCTTGCCTCCGCTGACCTCAACCAGTTGCGCGGCGTCGGCAAACGGCAGCTTCCAACCACCGTGGGTGGCCTGCTCGTTCACCTCGCCGACCACACCCAGCGTCACACCGGACAAATTGTCACCACATCCAAACTCGTGAAGGCCGCGCGCCTCGAAGAAATCACTGCCGTCCACAACGTCGCATAGGCTCGACGGCTCACGCCATGCGGCGAATCAGCAGGATTGTCTGGTCGTCGATCTGCTTCCCGAATCCCTGCGCGGCCTCGAGAATCTTCGCTGCCAGCTCCGGCAGCGCGGCCTGTGCGTGCTCGGCAATCGTTTTCTCCAGCCGCTCCACGCCAAACTCCTCGCCGCGTTTGTCGCTCACTTCCAGAACCCCGTCCGTCGCCACAACCACCATATCGCCGCGCTCCATCTGCATGCGCTCGCCGCCAAACTCGGGCACGTCCAGCAGCCCCAGCGGAAACTGCTCCTCTTCCAGCTTCGACAGCGCCAGCCCGTTTGCGTGCCAGTGCAGAATCGGCGGACTGGCCGCCAGCGCATAATACACAGCACCGTCCTTGCACAAGCGGAACGCACTGAAGGTCGCATACATGTGCGGCTCCTTCACGTTTGGCAGCACCGTGTTCAGCCTGTCGAGCAGTACCGGCAGTGTCCGGTTCGGCTCACGCTCCCCGGCGTCCAGCAGTGCCGTACGCGTCGCCGTCTTCAACATTCCCATCAGAATTCCAGCCTGCAGCCCATGCCCGGCAATATCGCCCAGGTACGCAATCGCATCACCGCTCGGCAGCGCCACCGCATCCACCAGATCGCCGCCTACTTTGTCGCTCGGCATTGAAATGCCATAAACCTCAAACTGTGCCGTCCGCAGCGTAAATGGAGGCACAAGTGTCTTCTGGATTCCATGCGCCAGCTCAAGCTCATTGCGCAGCTTGAACGCCTCTCTGCCCACGGCCCGACTGAAGATTACGAAAAAGATATAGGACGCGATACTCAGCACCATGGTCCCGGTGGCCGCAAAGCTAATTCCCCCCTGCATCGTAAGCGGCTGCCTCGGAAAAGCATGCGCCGTCCAGGCTTCGAGAATGGCTGCAATCCACGGGCTCAAAATCGAAAGTACAACCGGAATTACCAGATAAACCAAAGGCAGCCGGGCCATCACTACGATCCACAGTGCCGCCGTGATCCCACTCCAAATCACGCCGGTCAACACAACCGAATACGGCATCCGGCCCCCGCTCATCAGGTCGCCGTAAAATCCAAATGTCGAGAAGAGCGTTACCGCTGCCAGGAGCAGGTAGCGCATGCGCGAAAAAGGCATGGATTGAAATTGCACCCAGCGGCGCAAATACCAAGGCGTCGTCGCTCCACTAGCCATTGCCAGCAACAATAGCAGAAGTGCGATGAAAATAATCCGATAAATACTACGTTATACGCTGCTCAATGCTGCAGATGAACTTCGGGGCTGAACGAAGGGTATTTTCTCCTTCGCTCAGCCCCGAAATCCCCGTCTGACCAAGACCGCCAGCTGCGCAGGCGCCGCCGGAGGCATGCTTGTCTACAAAAACAGCGGAGCCAGCACCAGCGTTACCGTCGCAAGCAGCTTGATCAGCACGTGCAGTGACGGCCCGGCCGTGTCCTTGAACGGATCGCCCACCGTATCGCCAACCACCGCGGCCTTGTGCGCTTCCGACCTTTTCCCGCCGTGCATGCCCGTCTCAATCAGCTTCTTCGCGTTGTCCCACGCGCCGCCGCCGTTGTTCATCAGCATCGCCAGTAGAATCCCGGCAATCGTTCCCACCATCAGCAGCCCGGCAACCGCCTCGGCTCCGCTCAGGTTGATCGGCACGCCCCGCAGAATTGGCCCGGCCGTAAGCACAGGGTCAAACTCGCCTCCGAAGTGCCGGAAGATCAGCCCCACCACCAGCGGCATTGCCACTACCAGAATCCCCGGCAACACCATCTCCTTCAGCGCCGCGCCGGTCACAATGCGTACGCACCGCCCATAGTCCGGCTGCGATGTTCCTTCCATAATGCCCGGGTTCTCGCGAAACTGCTGATGTACGTCCTGAATCACCGTCTGCGCTGCGCGTCCCACTGCCTTGATCGCCAGCGACGAGAACAGGAACGTCAGCATCGCGCCCAGCAGCGCACCCACAAACACCGGCACCGAGGCCAGGTTCACGTTCGAAAAGCTCCAGTGCGCCGGCACAACCCCGCCGAATTTCGACACTCGGTTCAGCACAATCGTATGCACCGTGTCCAGATACGCGGAGAACAGCAGAAACGCCGCCAGCGCTGCCGATCCGATCGCGTAGCCCTTGGTCAGCGCCTTCGTCGTGTTGCCCGCCGCATCCAGCTTGTCCGTCTTTTCGCGGATCGTATCCGGCTGGTTGCTCATCTCGATAATGCCGCCCGCGTTGTCCGTAATCGGCCCGAACGTATCCATCGCCAGAATGTACGCCGACGACGACAGCATGCCCATCGTCGCAATCGCTGTCCCGTAAATCCCCTTCGCATAATCGGAGACCGTCGCCACATCCTCGAGCCCGCGCACCCCAAAGTAGTAGCTCAGCAGCAGCGCCGCGCCAATCACAACCGCAGGCAGCGCCGGAGTCTCCATGCCTACCGCAAGTCCCTGAATAATGTTCGTCGCCGGCCCCGTCGTTGAAGCCTGTGCGATGTTCTTTACCGGGCGAAAGCGCGTTTCCGTGTAGTACTCCGTGATGCGCACAAACAGGAACGACATCACAATCCCGCAGATGCCGCAGCCCAGCAGCCACCACCGCGCCGCCAGCATAAAGTAGACCGCTCCTGCAAAGCCCGCCAGCGCCAGCAGCGTCGTTACGTAGTAGCCTCTGTTCAGCGCATGCATCGGGACTTCGTCTTCGCCGCTGCGCACAATGGCTACGCCTACAACGCTGGCCACAATGTTGATCGCCTGCACCACCAGCGGAAACAAAATCCCCTTCAACCCGAACACCGGATACAGCGCCGCGCCCAGAATCATCGCGCCTACGTTCTCCGCTGCGGTCGACTCAAAAATGTCCGCGCCGCGCCCCGCGCAGTCGCCCACATTGTCGCCCACCAGGTCCGCAATCACCGCCGGGTTCCGCGGATCGTCCTCCGGAATCCCCGCCTCTACCTTGCCCACCAGGTCCGCGCCCACGTCCGCGGCCTTGGTGTAGATGCCGCCGCCCAGTTGCGCAAACAGCGCCACCAGCGAGGCTCCAAATCCAAACCCCACCAGCTCATATGGCGTCTGCTGCGGATTCGCGAACCCTCCAAACGCCAGGAACAGCACGCCGATTCCCAGCAGTGACAGCCCCACCACCACCAGGCCTGTCACCGCGCCGCCGCGCAGGGCCATCTGCAGCGCCTTGCCCATGCTGGTCCGCGCCGCTGCCGCCGTCCGAATATTCGTCCGGATGGAAACCCACATCCCCGTCTGGCCGGAAAGCGCCGAGCACAGCGCTCCAATCAGAAAGCTGATCACAACCTTGTTTGCATACGGGGCCGTAAAAGGAGAAAGCCTGTATCCGATATATAGGAGCACGGCCAGCGCCACTGCGATCATCGCAATCGTGCTGTACTGCCGCTTCATAAATGCTTCTGCGCCTTGCCGGATGGCGTTTGAGATCTTCTGCATCTCCGGCGTTCCCGCATCCGAGCCCAGCACAAAGTGCGCGAACACATACGCCGCAATCAGGCCCAGAACGCCCGTTCCCAGCGAAATCCAGAGATACACATGTCCAGCTGTTGCCGCAACGCTGCTTGCCTGCCATTCCAATGCCGCTGCGGGAGAGAAAAACGCCATTCAAAAGCCTCCGTGGATATAAAGCCTGTTATCTTCTGCTTCCTGCCGGACTTCCCGGCAAAAAGCGCAAACCTACACAAAACGCGCTATTAAAGCATGCGGAAGAAACCATGGTCAATGTCTTGGGGTACCCGGCTGGACACACCCTGCTCATCCCGTTCCTCATCCGGGTAAAACTCTTTAGATGCATCACGGAAAGCAGAGTCTATAGCATTTTCTTGAGCACTGTAAACCGCCGCCTGTCCTCCCGGCAGTCACTCATGCCGATAAAGGCTCGGCAAACAGAATCAGCCCGCCGTTCCCTGTTTATGCTGCTATGCTTATCCGCAGGTATTTGGCTCCCCTGAATATCACCGGTGTTGCTCTTTCACAGAGAGGCGGCATGGAATGGCAGTGAGGGCCCTCAGCGGGTATCCGTCAACCGTCAACGCAGCATTCAGGTTGCGCTCCGCTTCGCGAATTTTCTTCCTCCTGCTGCTCGCGGCGCTTCTTGCCCCTTCGCCTGCCTTCACTCAGGCTCTCACCGTCCAAAACCCCGGCACCGGAACCGTCCCTCTCGGCGGCAAGTGGCAGTTCCACCTCGGCGACAATCTCGCCTGGGCCAACCCCTCCTTCGACGACTCCAACTGGGAGCAGCTCAGCGCCAGCGAGCCTTGGGGTGCGCAAACCCATCCCTCTTATGCTGGCTTCGCCTGGTACCGTCGCCATATCGCTATCGACAATTCCGGCCCCGCCGCCACAAAACACCTCGCCGTTCTCATTCCCCCAGTCCAAGATGCGTATGACCTTTACTGGAACGGAAAGAAAATCGGCAGCTACGGCGGCCTTCCGCCTCACGCCGTATGGTGGCTGACGGGTCATAGCGCAGTCTACATGCTTCCTGCTTCTTCCGGATCAGGAGTCCTCGCCCTTCGGGTCTGGAAAGCGCCGCTATCTTCTGTCGATCCTTCCGAGGTCGGCGGCTTCTTTGCGGTTCCCTCGCTCGGAGATGCTCGCGTACTCGCCACAAACCCCGTGCTTCGCTCTTACGCAAATGATGAGCGCCGCTTGCCCAACCTGCTGATCTCCGCTGTAATCCTGGTCGCTGGACTTCTCAGCCTGCTCCTCTATTTCCGCGACCGCGATCAGGGCCTGTACCTGTGGCTTGCTCTTTACCTTTTAGGTGGCGGATTCGTCAATCTTCAGACGATGTCTGTGGTCCGCCAGGCGCTCACATTCCGCGCCTACCAGCTCATCACTCAGTTGCTTGAATCTACTCAGGACATCTCGATGTGGTTCATTCTGCTGTCCCTTTTCGGGATGGCGAAAGACCGCCGCTGGCGCCGCGTCACCTTGTGGCTGGTTACTGCCTATCTTTCCGCGCAGGCAATCGATATCGTCGCCATCTTCCTATGGGCAAAAGCATGGCCGTCCTTACCCTGGATCGATGGGGTCACCACGGCTGTGTATTCCATCACACCCCTCTATGTGTTCGTCATCATCGGATACGGCCTCACCCGGCGCAAGCATCTCACTCTGTGGCCCCTCATCATCGCCGCCTGCTTAAGCGGACTCTATAATTGCACCGTTAATCTCCTAGGACAGGGTATCCGCTTTACCCATTGGACCATCGCAAACACCGTAATCAATCTGGGCGTCCGCATAGGCCCATACTCCTTCGGCTTTGCCTTCATCCTCAGCACTCTTATCTTCCTCGCTCTCATCTTCACCATCGCCCGCGAGCAGTTCCTTGAGCGCGAACGGCAGGCCCGCGTCGAGCTCGAAATCAAGTCCGCGCAGGAAGTCCAGAAGGTACTCGTCCCCGAAAATACCCCCGCCATCCCCGGACTCGCCATCGCCAGTATCTACCGCCCTGCCGAGGAAGTCGGCGGAGACTTCTTCCAGGTCATCCCCTCCGGCAACGGAGGCGCCATCATCGTACTCGGTGACGTCAGCGGCAAGGGCCTCAAGGCCGCCATGACCGTCTCCCTCATCGTCGGTACTCTCCGTGCGTTGGCCGACTACACCCAGAGCCCCGCGCAAATCCTCGCCGGGCTCAACCGCCGTCTCATCGGACGCACCGACGGCGGCTTCGCCACCTGCGTCGTCGCGCGCATCACGCCCGATGGTCTGGTCACCCTGGCCAATGCCGGCCACCTCGCTCCCTTCCGCAACGGAGACGAGCTCCCTGTCGCTGGCTCACTGCCCCTCGGCCTCGCGTCTGACACCGAGTACGACGAGCTCGACTTCCGCCTGCAGGAAGACGAATCCCTCATCTTCTACACCGACGGCGTCGTCGAGGCCCGCAGTGAATCCGGCGAGCTCTACGGCTTCGAGCGCGTCTCCGCTCTCGTTGCATCCGCCGGCAGCGTGGAGGAAATCGTCGAAACTGCCTGCGCCTTCGGCCAGAAAGACGACATCACCGTGCTCCGGCTCACCCGCCTCGCGCAGACTGCCCCCGCGCATGAGGCGCGCATCAACCTCGCCGCCCAGATCGCCCGTGCATGACCTTGCGGGAACGGGTCAACTTGAAGCGTTTCCGTCGGGGAAAGACTGACCCTTGAGTCAATTCCCTCCCGCCAGCTCGATCCCAGTTGCATGCGATGCAAACCCCTGTTGCATCCACCCCTGCTCGCTGTACAATCTTCAGTTCGCACAGGCAGGAATCGGCCTGGGGTTTGGTGAATCAAAAGAGTTGAGCCGGAAATAATCCAACGCCCGGCGGAGAGGGTATCGATGGGCCGCAGCACGGTCGCAGAACACACCAGGGAGCAAGGCAAAGAACAGCGCAGCGAGCAGTCCAGCACGAAATCCGCCGACAGCCTCTCTCCCGAACGCCTCATTGAGGCTTATCGGCTCATGTATATGTCGCGTCGCACCGACGACCGCGAGATCATCCTCAAGCACCAGCAGAAAATCTTCTTCCAGATCTCCGGCGCAGGCCACGAGGCCCTGCTCGTCGCCGCCGGTCTCACCCTCAAGTCCGGATACGACTGGTTTTTCCCCTACTATCGCGACCGCGCCCTCGCGCTCGCCCTCGGCGTCACTCCTGAGGCCCAGCTCCTCGAAGCCGTCGGCGCCGCCACCGACCCCGCCAGCGGCGGCCGCCAGATGCCTTCCCACTGGAGCAGCCCCGAGCACCACATCGTTTCGCCCTCCTCTGCCACGTCCACGCAGTGCCTGCAGGCCGTCGGCTGCGCCGAAGCCGGCCGCTACTTCACCCGCCATCCTGAAGCCGCCGCAAAACATGAGGGCGACTACCGCCAGTGGCGCGACGTCCGGTTCCACGGCGACGAAGTCGTCTACGTCTCTCTCGGCGAAGGCTCAACCTCGCAGGGCGAGTTCTGGGAGTCCCTCAATACCGCCTCCAACGAAAAGCTCCCCGTCATCTTCGTCGTCGAAGACAACGGCTACGCCATCTCTGTCCCCGTCGAGGTCAACACCCCCGGTGGCAGCATCTCAAAACTCGTCCACAACTTCCCCAACTTCTACTTCGCCGAGATCGACGGTACTGACATCGCCGCAAGCTTCCACGCATTCGAGGCCGCCGCTGCGCACTGCCGCGCCGGCAAAGGCCCCGCTTTCATTCACGGACACGTCATCCGCCCCTATTCACACTCGCTCTCTGACGACGACAAGCTCTACCGCCCTGAAACCGAGCGCCACACCGACGCGCTCCGCGACCCGCTCTCTAAAACGCAGATGCTTCTGCTCCGTGAGGGCATCCTCGACGCCGACGGCATCACCCGCCTTGAGAAGAAAGTCGACGAAGAGGTCCGCGTCGCCGCCGAGCACGCCCTGCACGCGCCGCTCCCGCCGCACCACAAGCGCGACATCCTCAGGCACGTCTACTCCGAGCACTACGATCCCACGCGCCCCCAACTCCAGTCTGCGCCCGCTCCCTCATCCGGCAAGCAGGAGCGCACCATGGCCGACCTCATCAACGCCTGCCTCAAGGACGAAATGCGCCGCGACCCGCGCATCGTCGTCTTCGGCGAAGACGTGGCAGACTGCTCCCGCGAACGGTACCTAGAAGAGGGCCTGGTCAAGGGCAAAGGCGGCGTCTTCAAGCTCACCGCCGGCCTGCAATCCGAGTTCGGCTCCGACCGCGTCTTCAACTCGCCCCTTGCCGAGGCCAACATCGTCGGCCGCGCCGTCGGCATGGCCGTCCGCGGACTCAAGCCCGTCGTTGAAATTCAGTTCTTCGACTATATCTGGCCCGCCATGCACCAGCTCCGCAACGAGCTGCCCCTCATGCGCTGGCGCTCCAACGGAACCTGGGCCTGCCCCGCCGTCGTCCGCGTTCCCGTCGGCGGCTATCTCACCGGAGGCGCAATCTACCACTCGCAGTCTGGCGAAAGCATCTTCACCCACACGCCAGGCATGCGCGTCGTCTTCCCCTCCAACGCGCTCGATGCCAACGGGCTGCTCCGCACCGCCATCCGCTGCGACGACCCCGTCATGTTCCTCGAGCACAAGCACCTCTACCGCGGCTTTTGGGGACGCGCCGTCTATCCCGGCCCCGACTACACGGTTCCCTTCGGCAAGGCCGCCGTCGTGCGCCCCGGCGCCGACCTAACCATCGTCACCTACGGAGCCGTCGTTCCCCGCGCCGTGCAGGCCGCCGACAAGGCCCACCGCGAGCACGGCATCGAGACGGAGATCATCGACCTCCGCACCCTCAACCCCTATGACTTTGAGGCCATCGCCGAATCCGTCCGCAAGACCAGCAAGGTCATCGTCGCGCACGAGGACATGCTGAGCTGGGGCTACGGAGCCGAAATCGCCGCCCGCATCTCCGACGAACTCTTCCACGACCTCGACGCTCCCGTGCGCCGCGTCGCCGCCATGGACACCTTCGTCGCCTACCAGCCCGTCCTCGAAGACGTCATCCTCCCCCAGGCCGACACCGTCTACAACGCCATCCTCGCCCTCAAGCAGTTCTAAGCAGAATACTCATTCAGGTAAATAACTTGATAGTCAGCGGTTGTAATTAACCACATAAATAACAGATGTTTATATTGCATCTATTATTTAAATTTTTGCTTGACTGTATTTCTATCTCGGCCTATTGTCGTTCGCACCGAGCAGTACACAGTTGAGCTATCGCTGTCATGTACCTGCTGTCCTTGGAAATCCCAGCCTCTGCACGACTCAG
>Ga0335074_10000111_pt1 | contig 138299 bp, 122 predicted proteins | sample Lox_Sample_23_FD_206715 | JGI IMG/M metagenome (GOLD analysis project Ga0335074, IMG submission 206715) | Soil microbial communities from Loxahatchee National Wildlife Refuge, Florida, United States - Lox_Sample_2.3 | ecosystem: Environmental > Terrestrial > Soil > Wetlands | place: USA...
CTTCACGCGGCCCGGTGCTGTTCCGGCAAAAACGTTCCGGCCTCAACGGCGCGCCTTTCATGCTCTACAAATTTCGCACCATGGTCACCAATGCCGAGCAGTTCAAACACGAACTCGAAGCCATGAACGAAATGAGCGGCCCCGTTTTCAAGGTCACCAACGACCCGCGCGTGACGCGGCTGGGGAAATTTTTGCGCCGTTACAGCCTCGACGAATTACCGCAGCTCTGGAACGTCCTGCGCGGCGAAATGAGCCTCGTCGGCCCGCGCCCGCTGCCCGTGGATGAAGTCAAGCGCTTTAACGATTTCGCCCATCGCCGCCGCTTGAGCGTCAAGCCCGGCCTCACCTGTCTCTGGCAGGTCAGCGGCCGCAACAAAATTTCCGACTTCCGGGACTGGGTGCGCCTCGATTTGGAATACATTGACAACTGGTCGCTCTGGCTTGATTTGAAAATTTTGTTCAAAACCATTCCCGCCGTCTTCGCCGGCACGGGAGCGAAGTAAACTCGTTGAATGGTTTAATCGTTGAACCGTTGAACCGTTTCGCTATGCTTGCACCTCGCAACTTGGCGATCTAACGATTCAACCGTTTAACGATGCAACGATGAAAACATCCGTCGTCACTGGCGCTGCCGGCTTTCTCGGCTCGCACCTTACCGATTTGCTGCTCGCGCGCGGCCACAAAGTCATCGGCCTCGACAATTTTGTCACCGGCAGCGTGGACAACATTTCGCACCTCGGCGGCAATCCCCATTTCAAATTCATCCAGCAGGACGTGACGGAATTTATTTTTCTCGATTGCCCGGTGGATTACGTCTGGCATTTTGCATCGCCCGCCAGCCCGATTGATTATCTCGAACTGCCGATTCAAACCTTGAAAGTCGGCTCGCTCGGCACGCACAAGGCGCTCGGCCTGGCCAAAAATAAAAAGGCGCGCTTTCTGATTGCCTCGACTTCGGAAATTTACGGCGATCCGCTCGTGCATCCCCAAACCGAGGAATACTGGGGCAACGTCAACACCATCGGCCCGCGCGGTTGTTACGACGAAGCCAAGCGTTTTGCCGAGGCGATGACGATGGCCTACCACCGCGAACACAAAGTCGAGACGCGCATCGTGCGGATTTTCAACACTTACGGCCCGCGCATGAGGCTGAATGACGGCCGCGTCGTCCCGGCATTCGTCAGCCAGGCATTGAAGAACGAACCTGTCACCGTTTTCGGCGAGGGCAGACAAACGCGCAGCTTTTGCTACGTCTCGGATTTGATTGAAGGCATTTATCGCCTGATGATGAGCGATTACGATTTGCCGGTGAACATCGGCAACCCGACTGAAATGACGATGCTGCAATTCGCCGAGGAAATCATCCGCGCGACCAAATCCAAAAGCAAAATCGTTTTCAAACCGCTGCCGCAGGACGATCCGAAACAGCGCAAGCCCGACATCACGAAAGCCAAAAAAATCCTCGGCTGGGAACCCAAAGTGCCGCTGGCCAAGGGACTGACGGACACCATTGCCTACTTCCGCGCGCGAGTTTAAATCCATTTGCGATTTATGCGCCGGTTGAAAACCATTTCCAATTTTCACAAGAAGTTGCAGTAATTCAAACCATGTCACTTGCTTTTAACTTGCGAAATGTCCACGGCTGTGGTTTTCTTAATTTTACCTCCCGCCGCAGTTTTGCCGGCGGCGGAAGCATAAACCGATTATGAAAATTGCGTCGTTGCCGCGAAAAGTGGCGCGCGGACTGCCCTATTTGGGCAAGGAATTGCGCGCCATCGTTTCCGACCACACGCCGTTTTTCATCGGGCTGCCCCGTACCGTCCACATCTGGCGTGGCGCGCCCTGCAACGCCAAGTGCATCATGTGCAATTACGGCTACCTCAAAGGCGACGCGCTCAAGGAAATTTCCCGCTCCAGTTTCACCGACGAAATGATGCCAAGCACGCTGTCGCAAATCCATGAATTGTGCGGCGGCGGCACGCTGGTTTCCTACATGGGCGGCGAACCGACCACCAGCCGCAACCTCACCGAATGGATTGAGCAGGCCGGAAAACTCGGACTGGATTTTCGCTTCACCACCAACGGCTACATCATGAGCGAGGAAATGGCCAACCGCCTTGTCGCCGCCGGTTTGTTCAACATCGGCGTTTCGCTGGAATCGCTCGACCCGAAAATCAACGAAGTCATCCGGCCGCATCCCGAAGGCACGGCGAAAACGATTCGTTGCATTGATTTGCTCTTGCAGGCGCGCGCGCGGCAGAAAAAGCATTTAAGCATCAACGTCAAGACCGTCCTCACCGAAATCAATCTCGAATCCTTCATCGAAATCACCAAACGCTACGGCAAAATCGAAGGCATGATGTGCACGCCACAAATGTTCGAGCCGATGGACGGCATGCCGCCCGCCACCAAGGAAATGCTTTACATCAAGGACATCAGCCGCCTTCAGCGCCTCACTGATCAAATCCGCGAACTGAAGCGCGACGGCTACGCCATCCACGTCACCGAGCACGGACTGGATGAAATGGTGAAACTTTATCGCGACGGCGTCGGCCAAGAATTCACCATGCACAACAAAAAGCTGGAAATGGATCCGTCCGAACCCCAGTGCAACATCGGCACGGACAGCATGTGGATTCATGACGGCCAGGTGAAGCTTTGCCCCTATCATCCGCCCATCGGCAACGTAGTGACGGAGACAAAAACTTTGAAGGAAATCTGGAACAGCGAAATCACCCGGCAGGTCCGCGCCGGGACGCGCGCCTGCCGACGGCTTTGCACCATTTCCTGCCTGCGCCGCACGCCGCTCACACACAAAGTTTCCACTTTTCTGAAAATCGCCTAGACTGCGGCGAATGATTTTTCGCGCGCGCCAGTTTGAATTTATTTTTCCGCGCCCGACGCTCGTCATGGGCGTCGTCAACGTCACACCCGATTCCTTTTCCGATGGCGGCCGATTTCTGAACGCGAACGCCGCCGTCGAACACGCGCTCAGGCTCGCGGGGCAGGGCGCGGATATTCTGGACATTGGCGGCGAATCCACCCGGCCCGGCGCGGAACCGGTCGAAGAAAAAGAAGAATTGCGCCGCGTAATACCTGTCATCGAAAATTTGGCGGCAAAAATTAAAATCCCGCTTTCGATTGACACCGTGAAGCCCGCCGTCGCGCGCGCGGCGTTGCAGGCGGGCGTGAGCATTGTCAACGATGTCGGCACCGGCCGCGAAGGCGCTTCGATGTGGAAGGTGGTTTCGCAGTTTCGCGCAGGTTACATTTGCACCCACGCGCAGGGTGAACCGAGAACGATGCAGCAAAATCCGGCCTACGCGGATGTCGTTCGCGAAGTCGGCGAATTCTTTTTGGAGCGGCTGACGTTCATGCTGAACGAGGCCGGCATCGCGGCGGAGCAGATCGCGCTGGACCCCGGCATTGGCTTTGGAAAAACGCTTGAGCACAATTTGGAATTGCTGGCAAACTTGCGGAGCTTTGCAAAGTTGCGCCGCCCCCTGCTGGTCGGTGTTTCGCGCAAGTCGTTCATCGAAAAATTGCTCGGGGCAAAGGTGAATGAGCGCTTGCCAGCCTCGCTCGCGTGCGCGACTCTGGCGGTGGCCGACGGCGCGCAAATCATCCGCGCGCACGATGTGGCGGAAACAGTTCAGGCCGCGCGCATGGCGGAAGCCCTGCTTGCGCGAAGGAAAAAATAATGTTGTGGACTTGGTTCCAGGACGGCTGGCGTCCCGCGTTGGAAATTTTCATCCTCGCGGTGACGATTTATTTCATATCGCGTTTCCTGCGCGGCACGCGCGGCTGGCCGGTCGTGGTTGGTTTTGTCGTCGTTTTGCTGGTGCTGAAGGCTGTGGCGAGGGTTTTGGATTTTCTGGATTTGCAGGTGTTGAGCTTGCTGCTGGACAACGCATCCTGGCTTATCGCATTTGGCGCGCTGGTGATTTTTCAACCTGAACTGCGCCGGATTCTGTCCGAGCTGGGCAACCTGCCGCTGTTCGCCACTATACATGAACAGCGCGAAAGCATCGAGGTCATCGTCCAAACCTGCGAGCGGCTCGCCGAGGTGAAAATCGGCGCGCTCATCGCCATCGAACAAACCATCCAGCTTCACGAAGTCGTCGAGTCCGGCGTGGCGGTGGATTGCGAGGCGACGCCGGAAATGCTTGAAACCATTTTTTTCCCGAACAATGCGATTCACGACGGCGGCGTCATCATCAAAGGCGACCGTATTGCTTACGCCGCGTGCATTTTTCCGCTGACGCAGCGGCAGGATTTGAACAAATCGCTTGGCACGCGCCATCGGGCGGCCATTGGCTTGAGCGAGGAAACGGACGCCGTTATCGTCGCCGTTTCGGAAGAGACGGGAATGATTTCGCACGCTTACAAAGGCCAGTTGGTGCGCGGCGTCACGCTCGAGGAACTGCGCGCATTTCTGACCTTGGTCATCGTGCAGCCCGAAAAAGGGCGCAGCGGCCTCGAATGGCTCCGCAACCAATTCATCCAGCGCTACAAGCCGCGCGCCGCCGTCATCACCAAACACGAAACGCATTCCGCCAAACATGAAAAGAAGCTGCCGGCTGCCTAGCTGATTTACCCGTTATGCGCGATTGGCTGACAAAAGATTTCGGATGGAAAATTTTTTCCGTCATTCTGGCCCTCGTCATCTGGTTCACCGTCCGCAACGGTGGCGACGAATCCGGCGGACCCGGCTTGTTGTCCGTTCAAAAAACCTGCACCAACGTTGTCTCCGCCGTTTTCGCCGACGTCGGCGCGCAGAATGTCCTTATCAAAACGAACACCGTCGTGGTCACCGTCAGCGGCTCGCCGGACGTGATCGCGGCGTTGACCCCTGACAACCTTCACGCCATCGTCAACCTCGCCGGAATTGATGCGGCGCATGATACGAAATTCCGCGTGGAAGTGGCCGTGCCGCCGCGGGTGACGCTTTTGAATGTTGACCCGCCGGACGTGACGGTCACAATTTCCACCAACCAATGACCGCGCCGAAAAAAATCTTCGGGACCGACGGCGTCCGCGGCACCGCGAACGTCGAACCCGTCACCGCCGAAACCGCGCTCAAGCTCGGACGCGCCGCCGCGCACGTCTTCAAAAATCTCAGCAAACAGGCGCGCGGCCACGGCAGGCACAAAATCGTCATCGGCAAGGACACGCGCCTGTCCGGCTACATGATTGAAAACGCCATTTCGTCCGGCATCCTTTCGATGGGCGCGGACGTTTTGTTCATCGGCCCGCTGCCCACACCCGGCGTCGCCTACATCACGCGCAGTCTGCGCGCCGATGCGGGTATCGTCATCACTGCCTCGCACAATCCCTACGCCGACAACGGCATCAAATTCTTCCGCGCCGACGGCTACAAACTCGACGACAAGATTGAAAGCGAAATTGAGCACCTCGTCTTCGGCGGCGAAATCGAAAAAGTCCGGCCCACCGCCGCGGAAATCGGCAAGGCCGTCCGCATTGACGATGCGCTGGGCCGCTACATCGAATTTGCCAAGGCCGGCTTCCCAAAAAATCTCACGCTTGAAAACCTGCGCATCGTCGCGGACTGCGCGCACGGCGCAGCCTACAAATCCACGCCTTGCGTCCTGCGCGAACTTGGCGCCGAAGTCATCGTTTATGGCAACGCGCCCGACGGCAAAAACATCAACGAAAATTGCGGCTCGATGTTTCCTAAAAATCTTTGCGCCAAGGTCGTCGAGCATAAGGCGCATCTGGGCATCGCGCACGACGGCGACGCCGACCGCGTTTTGCTCTGCGACGAAAATGGCAAATTGATTGACGGCGACGACATCATGGCCATTGCCGCGCTGGAAATGCTCGAACAAAAAACGCTGGCGGAAAAAACGCTCGTCGCCACCGTGATGAGCAATGCCGGCCTCGAAGCCGCGATAAAAAAAGCCGGCGGCAAAATCGTCCGCGCGCCCGTCGGCGACAAAAACGTGATTGATGAAATGCTCAGGCACGGCTTCAACTTCGGCGGCGAGCAGAGCGGCCATTTGATTTTTCGCGATTTTAGCACGACTGGCGATGGCCTGGTCGCCGCGCTGCAAATTTTGCGGATCATGAAGACGAAGGGGCAGCCGCTCTCCAAACTCGCGCGATGCTGGACGCGCTTCCCGCAACTCGTGGCCAACGTGAAAGTGCGCGAGAAAATTCCGTTCGAGCAAATCAACGGCGTCATGAAACTGGTGGCCGACGCGGAAAAAGATTTGCAGGCGCAAGGCGGACGCTTGCTGCTGCGTTATTCTGGCACCGAACCGAAGGCGCGCCTGCTGCTCGAAGGCAGCGACGCGAAAGTTTTGGAAAACTGGTCGCAAAAAATCTGCGGCGCGATTCAAAAGCAGGTTGGCGCTTAATTATCAAAAATTTTTAGTCCACCCCGATCCCTCCATGTCGAGAAAATCCGCGCCAAGTTTCCAAGTCAGTGTTTTTGTGCGTTCATCCACAGAAATGTAAGCACCGGCTGGGACGATATTGTAAGCTCCCCTTTTGAAAAAAATTCCACCTGGCGCGAGACGATCACCGGTTATACTTCCATTTTGAAGCGTTCTATACTCAATCTGCCTCGGAGCTTGGAAATAAAAATATTCGTTGTCTTCCGCTTCAAGCAGATATGTGCCGTCCGGAAATCTTATGCCCTTTGTCAGCGCGAATGCGGTGTCATACCAAACCATTGGTTCTTTGAGGGTGACTGACTTTGTCTGGTACGACAGCGGCGACACTGTTCGAGTTTCGCTTGTGACTGGCGACATTGGAATGACACAGCCGTTTATCAACACGACAATCAATATCAGCAGGAAATAAATTGAGGGGATTTTCATTGATTGGATTGTCAGTATGGTCAACTACAGACACCTAAATCGCAAGCCGCAAATGTCCCGCGCTTTACTTTCCCGGTTTTGTCGCGCAAATTTAGCAGAGCATGACACGACGTTTTTTAGTTTTGACGGCAATCTTTCTGGCGGCGCAATTTTCCGCGCGGGCGGACGATTTGACCCAATCGTCCATCGTGGACAACAACGTGGCCTATTTGCGCGTCGGCGACGTGGGAACAAATCTGCCGGAGGAAATCCAGTCGGCGCAAGGCGCCCCGGCCACGAACATAATCGCCGGAACAATTCTGGATTTGCGTTTTGCGGGCGGCGACGATTTAGATTCGGCCAGGGCGGCGGAAAAGCTGCTTGCGCAAACGAATCTGCCGCTGGCGATTCTGGTCAACGACGAAACGAGCGGCGCGGCGATTGAACTGGCCAAGGATTTGCGCGCGGCCAAAGCGGGATTGATTTTCGGCGATTCAACGGAAGTTGAGCCGGACATTCCGGTTTCCGTAAGCGCGACGAACGAGAAAATTTTCATGAAAAATCCCTACGGCATGATTTCCACGAATGAAAACGATTTGGCTTCCGTGACCAACGATTTTCTTCCATTTGTGGATCACACGACCGAAGCGGACCTGGTGCAAGCCAAGGCCAAGGATGGTGATGAAAATTTCACGCCGCCCCCGGCCGGGCCGCAAAAGCCGTTCATCCGCGACCCGGTGCTGGCGCGCGGCGTGGATTTTATCAGGGGGCTGGCGGCTTTGCATTTGTCACATTCCTGATTTCAAGTTGACGATTGCCCGCCGGCAATTCACCTTGAATCCTTACGCGGAATGAAAACCATTTTGTTCATTTGCACCGGCAATGTCTGCCGCAGCCCGATGGCCGAGGCGCTGTTCCGCCAGGCCACGGACGGGCGCGGCGAATTCCGGGTGCTGTCGGCGGGCCTCGGCGCGGTGGACGGCCAGCCGCCAACGCCGCATTCGGTCGCGGCGATGCGGGAGCTGGGCGTTGACATTTCCGGACAGCGCAGCCGCGCGCTGACGGCGGATTTGCTGCGGCAGGCGGATTATATTTTTGGCATGACGCACGCGCACGTGGACACGATTGCCCTGCTGTATCCGGCGGCGGAAGAAAAGACGTTTTTGCTGCGCGAATTTGACGGCTCGGCCGAGCCGTTTGAACGGGACATCGCCGATCCGATTGGCAGTCCGTATGAAATTTACGTCCATTGCCGCGACCAAATCGCGCAGGGCGTCGCGTCGCTTGTAAAATTTATGGAACAACATGAAATTCTCACGCCCTCCGGGGCAAAAACAAATTCCTTCGTCAATTTCGCCGTCGGCGCGGACCACGGCGGATTTGACTTGAAGGAAATTCTCAAAAAGCACCTGCTCACACGCGGCCTGACCGTGAAGGATTTCGGCGCGACGGCCAAGGATCCGGCGGATGATTATCCCGATTTTGCGCAGCCCGTCGCGCAGACGGTCGCGGACGGAGAGGCGGAATTTGGCCTGCTCGTCTGCACCAGCGGCGTGGGCATTTACATCGCCGCTAATAAAATTCCCGGCGCGCGCGCGGGACAGGCGTTTCACGAAAAAGACGCGACGCTCATGCGCCAGCACAACGACGTGAACGTGCTTTGTCTGGCCGGTGACACCGAGCCGGAACTGGCGAAAAAAATTCTCGACGCCTATCTCGCCGCGAAATTCGAGGGCGGACGCCATGAACGCCGCGTCAACAAGCTGGATTTCCGCCTCGCGCCGCTGCAATTGCGTTTGCGCAACGTGGACCCGCAGGTCGCCGCGGCCATTGACCACGAGAAATTGCGCCAGCAGGAAAACATCGAGCTGATCGCCAGCGAAAATTTTGTTTCACCGGCCGTTTTGGAGGCGCAAGGCTCGCCGCTCACGAACAAATACGCCGAGGGCTATCCAAAAAAACGCTGGTATGGCGGCTGCGAAAACATTGACACGGTGGAGCAACTGGCGATTGACCGCGCGAAACAAATTTTCGGCGCGGAACACGCGAACGTCCAGCCGCACTCCGGCAGCCAGGCAAACATGGCGGTTTATTTCGCCGTGCTCAAACCCGGCGACCGGATGCTTACGATGGATTTGTCGCACGGCGGCCATTTGACGCACGGGAACAAGGCGAATTTCAGCGGCAAATTTTTTGAAATCATCCACTACGGCGTCCGCAAGGATGACGAGCGGATTGATTACGACCAGCTCGCGGCGATGGCGCGCGAGCACAAACCGAAAATGATCACCGTCGGCGCCAGCGCGTATCCGCGCGTGATTGATTTCCAGCGCATGGGCGAAATCGCGCGCGAAGTCGGCGCGTATCTGCTGGCGGACATCGCGCATATTGCCGGGCTGGTCGCAACGGGGTTGCATCCGAGTCCGATTCAGCACGCGGATTTTGTCACGACGACCACGCACAAAACGTTGCGCGGCCCGCGGGGTGGATTGATTTTGTGCCGCGAAAAATTTGCGAAGGAAATTGACTCGCAGGTTTTTCCCGGAATCCAGGGCGGTCCGCTGGAACACGTCATCGCGGCCAAGGCGGTTTGTTTCCACGAAGCGTTGCAGCCGGAGTTCAAAAATTACCAGCAGCAAATCGTGAAAAACGCCGCCGCGCTCGCCGACGGCATGACGCGCAACGGCTACCGGCTGGTGAGCGGCGGCACGGACAATCATTTGATGCTCGTGGACGTCGGCACAAAAAATTTGACGGGCAAGGATTGCCAGATTGCGCTGGACGAAGCCGGCATCACCGTGAACAAAAACACGATTCCATTTGAAACGCGCTCGCCGTTTCAGGCCAGCGGCATCCGCCTCGGCTCGCCGGCGGTCACGACGCGCGGGATGAAGGAAACGGAAATGGCCGCGATTGCCGACATGATTTCCGAAGTGTTGATGGACATTAAGTCGCTTGACAAGGCGGCCAAAGTGCGCCAACGTGTGCGTGAGTTGACTGCGAAATTTCCCTTGCCGTATTGAGGACACACGCTCAATCGCCAAGTTAACGACAAATCCATTTTTGAACTTTTCCGGTCGCCCGCCGTCGAATGTCCGACAGCTCGTACCGAACACGCGGCGGAAATCCAGCCAGCTCGCACAATTTATTTTATTATGCCACGAGTCTCCACCAAAAAGCCCCGCGCCAAAGCCGCTGCCACACAGGCAGCGGTGGAAGCGCCGGAATTGAAAAATGACGCGCCGCCGGAGGCCGTTTCCGAAGCGCCGCCCGCGCCGGAACCGGAATTACAGCCGCCGTCCCAGCCCATCGAACCCACGGACGAGGCTGGCGCAAAACTGGAGCAGGCCGGGGAACGGGAGGAGCGCCGCGGCTATCAACGCGACAAAATTGCCGCGTCGTTGAACATCGCCAAGCTGCAGGCGATGAACATGACCGAGTTGAACGGCATGGCCAAGGAACTCGGCGTGGAAAATTTCGGCACGATGCGCAAGCACGAGGTCATCTTTCACGTTCTCCAAAAAAACGCCGAGCGCGCGGGCGTTTTGTTTTCAGAAGGCGTGCTGGAAATTCTGCCGGAAGGCTTCGGGTTTTTGCGCTCGCAGAGTTTCAATTATCTGCCGTGCCCGGAGGACATTTACATTTCGCCGTCGCAAATCCGCCGGTTTGATTTGCAAACGGGCAATTTGATCGCCGGGCAAATCCGTCCGCCGAAGGAAAAGGAAAAATTTTTCGCGTTGCTGAAGGTCGAGGCCGTGGACGGCGAAGACCCGGACAAGGCGAAGGAAAAAACGCACTTCGACAATCTCACGCCGCTGTTTCCGAACAAACGGTTCATTTTGGAAACCGCGGCGGATGAATTGAGCACGCGCGTTCTGGATCTGGTTTGCCCCATTGGCAAGGGCACGCGCGGATTGATTGTCGCGCCGCCGCGCACGGGCAAGACGGTGTTGATGCAGAAAGTCGCCAACGCAATTTTGAAAAACAATCCCGAGGCGTATTTGTTCATCCTGCTGATTGACGAGCGGCCGGAGGAAGTCACGGACATGGAACGCTCCTGCCGCGGCGCGGAAGTGATTTCATCCACGTTCGACGAGCCGCCGGAGCGCCACGTGCAGGTGGCCGAAATGGTCATCGAAAAAGCGCGCCGCATGGTCGAGCACAAACGCGACGTGGTGATTTTGCTCGATTCGATCACGCGGCTCGCGCGCGCCTACAACACGATTCAGCCGCACTCCGGCAAAATTCTTTCCGGCGGCGTGGACGCAAACGCGTTGCACAAGCCGAAACGATTTTTCGGCGCGGCGCGCAACGTCGAGGAAGGCGGCTCGCTGACCATCATGGCGACGGCGCTGGTGGACACCGGCTCGCGCATGGACGAAGTAATTTTTGAAGAGTTCAAAGGCACGGGCAACATGGAAGTGCATCTGGACCGCGCGCTGGTGGATCGCCGGATTTTTCCGAGCATCAACGTCGAACGTTCCGGCACGCGCAAGGAGGAATTGCTTTATCATCCCGACGAATTGAACCGGATTGTCCTGCTGCGCCGCGCGCTAACCGGCGTCCCGCCCGTCGAAGCAATGGACTTGCTTTTGGGCAAGCTCAAAAAAACCAAGAGCAACATTGAGTTTCTGCTCGGCATGAGCGTGAGTTAAGCTGCCGCCTCCCGCGGCGTTCGAATGGCGCGTTCCAAAGCCGGAACGCGCCGTTTCGTTTTCAGCCGCGTTCCCCTAAATTTCAACTTCAGCCCAGATTTCCAATAAAAACAGCCCCCAAACGCTGTTTTTTTGATTACCGCCTTTTGCCGCACAAGAGCAAAAAAAGTAAAGCGATTGGCAACTGATGGGGAGAACCGTTTTGGGCAAAAGTTTAGGGTAGGTCACAAAATGAAACTCCGACGCGGGCCATTTTTAAAAGACGGCGGCATGAAATTATTTGTCGCCGGCCTGAGTTACAAGAGCGCGCCAGTCGAAGTGCGTGAACAACTCGCCGTCCACCGCTCGCGGCTGCCTTGTTGCGGCTGCCGGTTGAAACTGCGCGGTAATCTTTCCGAACTGGTGTTGTTGTCCACCTGCAATCGCGTGGAAATTTACGGCGTCACGCCGGGGATGAATGGAAACGCGGGCGAACTTTTCCGGCAATTGGCCGGCAACGATTTTGATTTTTCCCCGCATCTCTATGTCAAAGAAGACGCGGAAGCGGTGGGCCATTTGTTTTCGGTGGCCAGCGGGTTGGATTCGATGGTGCTGGGCGAAACGGAAATCACCGGCCAGGTCAAACATGCCTATCTCGCGGCGCAGGAAGCCGGCCTGACGGGGAAAATTCTCAATCGAGTTTTTCAGACGGCGCTGCAAGTCGCCAAGGAAATTCGGACGCATACCGCCATTGGTCGCGGCGCCACTTCCGTGGGTAGCGTGGCGGTGGAACTGGCTGAAAAGATTTTTGACCGCGACTTGAGCGAAAAAGTCGTGATGATCATCGGCGCGGGCAAAATGGGCGAAGCCTGCGTCCGCCATCTGGCCAAGCGCGGAGCGCGGACGGTGCTGGTGTCCAACCGCTCCTTTGATCGCGCGCAGAATCTCGCGACGGAATTCGGCGGTCGCGCCGTTCATTTCGACGATTGCCGCCAGGCACTCGCGGCGGCGGACATTGTGGTGAGTTCGACCGGATCACCGAACGTCGTTCTGCATCGCGACGATGTCGCTTCCATTCTTTCCCAGCGGCGCAACCGCCCGCTGTTTCTCGTGGACATCGCCGTGCCGCGGGACATTGACCCGGCGGTGCAGGAACTGGCCAACGTATTTCTCTACGACATTGACGATTTGGAAGCCATCGTGCGCGAAAACACCCGCTGCCGCGAACAGGAATTGGTGCAATGCCGGGAAATCATTTCCACGCGGACGGCGGCGGTCATGGCCAAAGTCAAACCAGCCCCTGAAAAAATTCGCGGCGCGGACCTTTTCGTCCCGTCCGGCTGGTCGCCGGGCCATCTCGATTTTCAACTCCAAGCCGCCTGACACGAAACTCCCAACATCAAATCAACCTATGAAATCCTCAATGAAACTAAAATTGCTCCGCCTTCTGGCCGTTGCCGCGCTCGCCGCGGGAGCTTGTCTCACCACCGCATCAGCGGCATCTTTTTCGTGCCAGTTGATCGCCCGTCCACTCACGCCGGGCGACATTGCCGCATATGGACTGCCGTCAGGCACGGAAGTTTCCGGTGGCTTGACTACGGTGGGCGTCGGCCAGCCGGTCTATCTCGAGGCCGACGTGCCTCTTACGGCAACGAATATCTTGGGGGTCACCTGGACTTTGGCCCACCGGCCCATTTTATCGTCGGCATCGCTGCAAACCAGCCCGCTGGGCGCAAATGTTCCCGTTTATGAACCGTCCGACGAATTGGTATATCAAGTAGGCAGCCGGATGCTGTTGCGTCCGGACGTTTCGGGCTATACCACCAACGATCAATATGTAGTGACGGCCACGATTACCACGACAACCCTGACCACGAACTTGACGATTGTCATCACCGCCGGGAATTATTTGGGGGTAGGCTTGTTGCCGAACACTTATGGTTGTGCGCTCTGCCATAGCGGCGGCCAAAACCAGGTGGCGCCGGACATGGTGGATCCCTGGTCCGTCACCGCACACGCCAACTCCTTTGCTCTGGGAATTGACGGTCAGCGTACCGCTCATTTCGGCGTGAGTTGCCTGCCTTGCCACACCGTCGGCTACGACACCAATGCCAGCGCGCTCAATAACGGCGGATTTTACGGACTTTCCCAGGCGCTGGGATGGGTGTTCCCCACGAACCTTTCCAACACCAATCTGGCCGCCGGCAATTGGGCCGGTATGGAAACCAATTATCCCAGCCTGGCGAACGTGGCCAACATTCAATGTGAAAATTGCCACGGCGCGGGCAGCCAACATGCTTCCAGTCTTGGCGATACCAACTTCATTACCGTGAGTTACAATTCCGGCGTTTGCGCCCAGTGCCATGACGACCCTCCTACCGAAGCTTACGTTACGGAATGGGATAAGTCCGTCCATGCCGTAGCCACCACGGTTCCGGCGGGCAAATCTACTTGCGTCGGCTGCCATACCGCCCCGGGCTTCATTGGCCGCATGTTGGGGTGGAGTTACACCAATACCACTTACGTGGCCATTGATTGCCAGACCTGCCACGATCCGCATGGGCAGACCAATCCCACCAACAACGTGTATTTGCTTCGCGCGTTGACCTCTGTCACGCTCATGGACGGCACTGTCGTTACCAACGCCGGCTTGGGCCTTTTGTGCATGCAATGCCATCAGGCGCGCTCGCAGGCGTCTACCTACGCCAGCACCCGTACGGCTCCGATGGCCCCACAGGCGGATATGCTGGAAGGCGCCAACGGCTTTACCTACGGCCTGACCATCCCCAGCTCGGCCCACGCTACTGCAGTGACCAACACCTGTATCACCTGCCATATGCAAGTGCTGGCTTCCACCGACCCGGCGTACCTCTCGGCTGGCGACCATACCTTCAGCGTTACTTGGGCCGGCAACAGCAACTACCCCACCGGAGAGGACTTGGTTGGCGCGTGCGAACAATGCCACGGAACGATGACGTCGTTTAACTTCCCGGTCGAGGACTTTGACGGCAGCGGCGTTACCCAGGGCGTGCAAACGCAGGTGCAAAGCCTCTTGAATGAATTGGCGATGTTGCTGCCCGGCGGTATCACTAATGTGGAAAACAATTCCATTAGTCCCACAGCAAGCTGGACCGTGCCGCAATTGGAAGCCGCCTACAATTACCTTTTCGTCCAAGACGATGGCAGCCTAGGCGTTCACAACACTGCCTATGCTGTCGGCCTGCTCCAGGCTTCCATCGCCAATCTGACCGGCGTGTCCGTGCCGGGCGGTTTGCCGGATGCCTGGGTCATCCAATATTTCGGTTCCATCACTAATCCAGCCGCCGCGCCCAACGCCATCAACAACACCAACGGCATTCCCAATTGGATGATGTATGCCTTGGGCCTTAATCCAACTCAGTCGGGCATCACGGTGGCCAACGGCGTCATTTACGATGACGTAACGGCGCTGGGCGACCCAAACGTCGTCCACATCTACACCGCCGCCGAAGTGGTCTTCGACACGCAACCGGGCTTGTATTATCAAATCCAAGCCATCGGTTCGTTGAGTGGTGGCTGGCAGAACGTCGGTAATCCAATTCTGGGCACGGGTGGTTCCTTATCCTATCTGACGTCCACGCGGAACAATGTCCAACAATTCTACCGCGTCGTCACGACGACTTCGCCGTAGTTTGAGTTGAGATTGGCAGGTTAAACCTCCCTGTGAAAGCGGGGAGGTTTTTTATTGCACATGAAAGATGTCGCGAACGCGAGCCGGCGGCTTTATTCCGCGCTTTTCATTTGCTTCAAGGCGGCGATTTCGGTCTGTAGGTTTCCGCCGATTTGTTCGAGCTTTTGCGTCTCGTCCGCCTGCACTTGTTCCAAGTGTTTTGCCGCCGCCTGCTGGTCAGCCGCCGATCCGCCGGCTTTCGCCGCCCCCAACTCGTCTTCCGCCTTGGTGATTTCGCTCTGCATTTCCTTCGTCGCGGCGGTAAATTTTTCCAGCGTTGCCTCCCGCAGAATCTGCGTTCCTTGCTCCAGCGAAAGCGAGGCATAATTGGGCAGCGCCTGTTTGACTTCGGCAATCGCCGCCGGAGTCGTGGGCAAGGAGGGTTCCACGAACGGCGGTGGCGGTGAATTCGGGCCGGATGCCGATGCGGTGGCTTGCGAGGCAGACGACTCTGAATTCGCTTCGACACTTGGATTCGTCATATTGTGTTTCGCCGCCAGGTGAAACCAGGTCGCCGTGGCCGCGACGCCCAGAAAAAATGAAATCAGCGCAAGCAGGAAAACTCGGGCGGAAGCCCGCTCGTGCGCCTGCGGTTTCTGCGCAAAGCCAACCGTATTTGTCCATGCCAGTTTCATCGTTTAATTCCTTTCATTTAATCCGACGGCTTTAGCGTAGCCGCCTTTATCGAGGCGCGCGAGAAAAAATAAAGGCCTCCGCTGCTTTGCAAAACCTCGGGGGCAGGCGGTTCTTGCTGAAATAAAAGCAAATGACGGTTAGCAAACGGCAATAAACGCGAAGACCCAAATTCGCCGTCATGTCAAGATGTTGTAACGCATGGACGCACCAGTCCAATCCAATTGTTGCGGCGCGACGGCGCGGCTAGTTTGCCTGTCCCAAACTTTTCCGGCCGGTCGCGCCATCCTTTTGCTTGCAACGCTGGTCGTTTTTTGTCTGGCGGACTTGTCTACCGCAGCACAGGGCGTCGTGCATTTGAACATCACCCGGCCGGGCGGAATGCCCGGAACGCCTGTCATGACGGGAATTCAAAAAATAACCAACGGCGTCAACCTCACTTGGGACGGCCCGTCTGGATATTATCAGGTATGGCATAAAATCCATTTAACGAATTCAACCTGGCTGGCCGTTGGAAAACCTACCAATCTGAACCGAACCGCCACTATCACCACTCTTTATAACAACGACTTTTTCCGCGTATCCGGCCCTGCGCCGAATTACGCCGGTTCGCAGGTCTGCATCAGTTGCCACGGCACCATTCACTCGACAGTGATCCTCACCGAACATGCGCAGGCGTTCACCAACGCGCTCTTTATCGCGCAGGGCGGCCAGACCAACGCCTCGTGCCTCGCCTGCCACACGGTTGGCTATGGACTGCCGACCGGATTTGTCAGCGCGTCCAAAACACCGCTGCTGGAAGGCGTGCAATGTGAAAACTGCCACGGCCCCGCCGCCAATCACGCTGCCAATCCCGACGACTTCACGGTAATCCCGCAGGTGGAAATTGCCGCGCAAGTTTGTGGCGGTTGCCACAACGCCCAATTTGTTCCCAGCCAAGTGGCGGACGAGCATCCTTCGTTCTTTGAAGATTGGAACGCGTCGCCGCACAGCGCCGTAGTGCCCGACGTGCTGTCGAGCATGAGTTCCTCGCCGGCCAACATCAACAGTTGCGGCCAGTGTCATTCGGGTTCGGCGCGGCTCGCCTTGCTGCAAGGCCAGAATCCCAGCACGACGCTGACCAACGATTACAATGTTGCCATCACCTGTGCGGTCTGCCACGACCCGCACGCGCAGCACGTTTGGACCAATGTGTTGAGCGGAGTGATCCAATTCACAAATTCGCTGACGGGCTACGGCATCGTGTTCACCAACGACGAGCTTGGACAAGTTTACACCAACCAACTCCTTTGTGCCCTGTCTTCAACCAACGACTTCGTCCTGACGACGTCGGACGTCTTTTCGAATACCTACAATCCCAACATCAACGTTTGCGCCCAGTGCCACAACGACCGCGGCGCGGCCTGGACTGACACTTCCCGTTCGCCGCATCACTCGCCGCAATACAACATTATGCTCGGCACCGTCGGCGAATTTGACAGCGGACCTTCTCCCGGATTGCCCTCGACCCATTCGCGGCTGGAGAAGCAGTGCGTCGAATGCCACATGCAAACGCCCGGCGATTCGAGCGGTCACAGCTTCCAGGTGGTTTCATATCAACTTTGTTACCAGTGCCACAGCAATCCGGAAGGGTTGGTGCAATTAGTAACCAACGACATCGCCGGCCAGATTCAAGAAACACAATTCTACCTCAATTATTGGGCGAACAACGACGCGCCGGCGGGATTGCAGAAATACGGCACGCTCGCGTGGGAATACACAACGCCGGGCGATTTGTCCCCGGGCGTCTCCGGCCCGAGCGCGGCAGATCAGACGCTCATCCCCGACAACATCAAAAAGGCGCGCTACGATTTATATCTGGTTTTGTATGACGGCAGCTATGGCGTCCACAACGCACCCTACGACTACCAACTGTTGGAGGCCGCCCAAACATTTGTCATCGAACAATTGCTCCAATGAAATCCAACCGACATTTCAACTCCCGCAAAATAGGAAAAACGTCCGTGCTGGCGGCCGGTGCAGCACTCCTGCTGTTGGTGGTGATTTCCTGCTCCACCGTCAACCGGACCGTGGTGCAACTGCCCAATGTTCCGGGCGCGACCTACATCGGTTCCGACCAATGCGAGATGTGCCACGATGACGTTTGCAAGGATTTCGTCACCGCCGATCACGCCCGCCTGATGGCTCTTGGCACCAACGCGCTGGATGCCGGCTGCGAATCCTGCCACGGCCCGTGCAGCATTCATGCGGATTCGGGCGGCGACACGCTGCCGCCTTACACTTTTACTGCTGGGCGCGGCTCCCGGAGCAGCTACGGCGCGCGGGTCACCGAAGAGCCGCCACGTTCGGAGGAAACGGTCTGCTACAGCTGCCATGCCGACGTGCGCGCACAGTTTGAATTGCCGGATCATCATCCGGTGCCCGAAGGCCGGATGACTTGCTCCGATTGCCACGACCCCCACAAGGGTTCCATTTACAAAGGCGGCGGAACGTCGTTGCTTTCGGAAAACGAAATGTGTCTGCGTTGTCATCAAGAGCAGCGCGGACCTTACGTCTTTGAACACGATGCGCTGCGTGAAGGCTGCACCACCTGCCACAACCCGCACGGCTCGATCAACGCCAAGCTGCTGACGGAGCGCGACGCGAACCTGTGTTTGAAATGCCATTTCGAGCAGGTCAGCGGCGGCGAAATTTTAATCGGCGGCTCCGACCACACGCTGCGCCTGCAACAAGGCACTTGTTGGAGCGCCGGCTGCCACGAAGCGGTGCATGGCTCGCGCGTCAGCCCGTCATTACGATTTTAAGCGCCTCGAAAGCGATGAAAATAAAATTGCCCCCGAAAATCCGGTTTGAAAGCGGCGCCCGCGCCGGCTGGCTCCTTTGCGCATTGCTGGCGGCCGCCAGCACGCCGGCGCGCGCCGATGACACGAACAGCCCGCCGATGTCGCCGCAGGATTATTTTGAAGGCGGCACCAACACTTACAACAATTGGATTGAGTTATCCACCGGCGGCTTTCTGACGCGCGGCAATCAAGCGCAGGCGGAGGAAATGCAACATTGGAGCGGCGGGGCGTTTGGCGGCATTGAAGACCTGCACCTTCAGGGCAACGCCTTCACGAACACCACTTTCACCCTCGACGGCCACTCGATTTTTGACCAGCACGATTATGATTTGACGTTCCGCCTGGAGCATCCCGAATTGTGGTATCTTCAATTTCACTTTGACAATTTCCGCACCTGGTCCGACGACCTCGGCGGCTATTATCCGCCCACCGGCACGCAATACTCGGATTCGGGCAGCGCGCTGGCGCTGGATCGCGGCGAGTTTTCGTTTCAAGGCGGATTGACGCTGAACAATCTCCCATCCATCACCTTCAAATACACGCACAGCTACTGCAACGGCGACAAAAGTTCGACCATCTGGGGACCGGTGCATCCCGACCCGCTGAATTCCCCGGCGACGGTGCGCGATCTGTATCCGAGTTTTTACGGCATTGACGAAACGGTGGACGCCTTCGACTTGAACGCCAAAAAATACCTCATCGGAACGGATTTTGGCCTGGGGTTGCACTACGAACACGGCGATTTGAAGGACGCGCTGGACTCGACGCTTTATCAGGGCGAGCCGGTTCAACAAGACGTCACGGACAGCCAGAAAAACTCCTACGATTTGTTCAGTGTTGACGCCACCAGCGAAACTTGGATCAAAAACAACCTGATGCTTTCCGCGGGCGGCATGTTCGCCGATCTCGACAATCACTTTTCCGGCAGCGAGATTTACGGCAGCGATTTCGGCGCGGGATATTCGCCCGGCCTTTACAACGGCCTGGGTTACTACAACATGACCGGCAGTTCTCATTTGCAGGAATACGTGATGGATCTGAACCTGCTGACCATTCCCGTCAAAACGCTCACCATCATTCCGGCCATCCGCGTGCAGAAGGAACACTGGGACGCCGATTCCAGCGGGACGGGAACATTGAGCGACTTTTCCACGGAACCTTTCGACAGCGAAAGCTCGCGGGACGTGATAGACGTGTGCGAGAGCCTGGGGTTGCGTTACACGGGCGTGACCAACTGGGTCTTCTCCGCCGATGGCGAATGGGACGAGACGCAAGGAAACCTGAACCAAATGGGCGGCTTGAGCCAGATCAACGGAATTGGCGTCCCGGCCGTCACCAATTTCACCGACGACAGCAGCTTGTTGCAGAAATACTCCATCGGCACCCGCTGGTATCCGCTTTATTGCCTCACGCTGGACTTTGGCGGCTATTATAAAAACGAGAGCTACAACTTCAACTCCCCGATGGACAGCACGCCCGATGGCGACACCTATCCCGGCTACCTGGCGGTGCAAAGCTCCCAAACTTATGACGGCAACTTTCGCCTGACGTGGCACCCTGTTTCAATGGTCAGCCTGACCAGCCGGTATGAATATCAATTGTCCACGATTGACACCACGCCGGATCCCGCTTCGGGTTTGAGCGAGGTGGAATCCTCGAGAATGGTCAGCCATGTCATTGGCCAGGATGTCAGTTGGGTTCCGTGGTCACGCTTGAGTTTGCAGGCCGGATTCAATTACGTCTTGAGCGAAACCAAAACGCCGGCCTCGGAATACACGCAGTCCATTCTCGATGCGCAGAACAATTACTGGACGGTGAATTTTTCGTCGAGCTTTGTGGTGGACGATAAAACGACTTTCGACGTGAATTATTTTTATTATCAGGCGGATGATTATCAGGACAATTCCGCCTACGGCGTGCCGCTGGGCGCCGGCTCGCGCGAACATGGCGTGACGGCCACGCTCACCCGGCAGATCAATCCGCGTATGCGGGTCAACCTGAAATACGGCTACTACAATTACGCGGACGCGCTCACCGGCGGCAACGGCAATTTTGAGGCCCAACTGGTTTCTGCCAGCCTGCAATATCGCTTCTAATTACGGCATTCCTTCGCCGGAAACACCTTGACATTCAGCCATCTTTTGCTTAAATAACAGCAAAATCTGGCAAGCCGAATTCTTGCGGCGGGCCGGATGAAATCACGGGGGCAATCTTCAGCGGACTTGGGGAAGCAGATACGGGCGGTTTGGAAGATAAAACAATCGGCAGCCACGCTTATGAGGTTGAAGTTTATCTCTAGACTTGGCCAGGCGGTTGCTTGGGGGAAGCGGCATCCGCGCTTGGTGCTTTTTCTGGCGTTCCTGACGCTTGGAGGAGTGGGAGTGATTTCTTGCACCAGCGTCAACCGGGTGGAAGTGGCGCCGCCGCAAATTCCCGGAGCCACTTACGTCGGCTCGGAGGCATGCGCGGAATGCCATCAAGACATCTACCACGATTTCAACACCGCGACGCATTATCATTTGAAGGCGCCGGGCACCAACGCGATGTTCGTCGGCTGCGAATCCTGCCACGGCCCCGGCAGCCTGCATGTGGAATCCGGCGGAGCGCCCAACACCATCATCAACCCCGGCAAATCACCGCAAGTTTGCTTTCAATGCCACGTGGACAAGGAGGCGGAATTCAACCTGCCGTCACATCACCCGGTCATCGAAGGCAAGATGAGCTGCGCCGATTGCCATGATCCGCACAAAGGCAATGTGATTCCCGGCGGCGGCACGGAACTCGCCTCGCTGAATTCCATCTGCACCAAATGCCACACGGCGCAAGCCGGCCCGTTTGTGTTCGAGCACGAGGCGATGCGCGAAGGCTGCATCACCTGCCACAATCCGCACGGGAGCGTGAATCCGCGATTGCTGGTGGCGCGCAATGCCACACTTTGTTTGCGCTGCCATTTTCAAGAGCAGACAACCAGCGGCGCCATTTACATCGGCAATGTGAATCACACGACATTTTTGAGCCGCGGGACCTGCTGGAGCGCCGGTTGCCATGAAGCCATCCACGGTTCGCAGGTCAGCGATCTTTTGCGTTATTAAAAATCAAACCCGAAAACCAGTGAAAACATTTACCAAATCCGGCAGGCAACGCCGGCATCCGGCAGTGGCCGGCGGTGTGGTTCTCGCCACGTCCCTGCTGGGCGCCGCGCGCTGCCTGGCGCAGGGAACAGTCAATCCGGATGCGAACTTGGAGAATCCAACGGATTACAACAACTGGCTGACGCTCGGTGTCGGCAGCACGTTTGTGGCGGACGGCGACAAGGCGCAGTTTGAACACCAGACCCACACCACGGGCGGGCCGTTCGGCGGCGTGCAGGATTTTCACTGGCAGCAATTCGTGGGGAAAACGGGAATGTTCACGATGAACGGGCACGCGATGGCGGGCGACGATGATTATGCGATCAATTTGGATTTGTCGTATCCGGACAAGGGTTATGTCCGCGCCGGGTTCAATCAATTTCGCACGTGGTATGACGGCAACGGCGGATTTTTTCCGCAGAACGACCAGTCGTTTTTGCTGTATGACAACGAATTCCACATTGATCGCGGCAGTTTGTGGATTGAAGGCGGATTGACGTTGCCGGACAAGCCGTCTCTCATCGTCCGCTATGAACATGATTACCGCAAAGGCATAATGGACTCCACTTCCTGGGGCGACACCGGTCTGACCGGCGGTTATGGAACCCGCAACATCGTGCCGACGTTTCAGGACATTGACGAAACGCGTGATATTTTCACGGCGGACGTCAAAGACACGCTGGGCAACACCGACGCGGGACTGGGCGTGCGCTATGAAATTGATCGCAGCGACGACGCGCTCAACATTGACCGGATGCCAGACTCGTCGGCCAACCGCTACGTCACGCAGGACAATGATGAGCGGGATGATATGTTCAGCGTCCATGGTTTCACGGAAACATTCTTCAACAAAAAAGCCACGTTCTCGCTGGGCGGCGATTTCACAACGATTGACACCGATTTGTCAGGCAGCCGGATTTACGGGCCAAGTTATAATTCTTCATTTTCAACCACCTATCCCAACAGCCAGAGGTTTGATGAGGGTTTCACCGACCTTTCCGGCGGCGGCAACACGAAGGATTATGTTGCCAACATGAATCTGATGCTGACGCCGATTGACAATCTGGTGTTTGTTCCCGTGTTCCGTGTGGAATACCAGGACAACGACCTTTCGGATAATTTCAGTGAAAACGATGTGGCGACCACTGGCGGACCGGTCACTTCAACCCCGACTGCCGAAGCCGACAACAGTTGGTATCTTGACGTGGCGGAAAGTCTGGAGGCGCGTTACACCGGCTTTCGCAACTGGTCGCTTTACGCCAGCGGCGAATGGTCGGAAGACAACGGCAACGAAATGTGGAATGAAACCACCGCCATGCTGACGCCGCTTCTGAATCAAGACTGGAACATGCTTGGACAGAAATACACCGCCGGCGCCAATTGGTATCCGCTCTACCGGTTGAATTTCGGCGCGCAGTATTACCATCAGATTCACGATTACAATTACGACAACAATCTGACCACCACGCCGACCACGTATCCGGGTTATTTGCAAGACGAGGGTTTCACGGTGGATGACATGAACATCCGTGCCACGTGGCGCATCTTCGACACGTTGGCGTCCGTCACGCGTTATGATTTTCAATATTCAACCGTGGACACCACGGGGATTCCCGATGGCGGCACCCAGGCCGGGACCGTTCAAAGCGCGAGCCTCACCAGCCACATCATCAGCGAAAACGTCAGTTGGACGCCGCTGTCCCGCTTGTATGTGCAGGCCGGCGGCAGTTACGTCCTGAACAACCTGGATACGCCGGTGCAAAGTTGGATGGGAGCCAATCAAATCGTGCTTAATTCGGCGGATAATTACTGGACCGTTGACGCCATGGCCGGTTTTGCGCTGGATCAAAAGACCGATCTCCAACTGCAATACTCCTATTACCGTGCGGACGATTATGTGGACAATTCGGCTTACAGCCAGCCCTTCGGCGCCGGCGATGAGCAGCAAACCATAACCGCCACGCTCACGCGCCGGATCACCAAGGCGCTTCAAGTCAGTTTGAAATACGGCTTTTTCCGCAACCGCGACGAAACCTCCGGCGGACAGAATAATTACGACGTGCATCTGGTTTATGCGAACATGGAATACCGATTTTGACGGCGCACGAGCAACGCTGCGGGCACAATTTTTGTGTTGTAAAAGGCAAAGGAAGGTTAGCGCGTCCGGCCATTTGCCATAAATTGGCAGAAAGTTGATTTGACAAAAGCTGAATAGCAATTTTTATTGAATACATTATGAAAATGAAAACACAAACACTCGTAAAAACCTCCATTGTGGCCGCCTTGTTCGTGGGCGCGTTCTGCTGGTCCGCCGTAGCCGACGACGCCACTCAACTGTGGAACATGAATTGCGCCGCGTGCCATGGCAAGGACGGCAAGGGCGAGACGATGATGGGACGCCGACTGCAAATCAAAGATCTGACGGATCCCAAGGTTCAGTCGTCCTTCACCGATGCCGACGCAACCAAGGACATCAAGGAAGGCATCAACGTGAATGGCGAGACCAAAATGAAGGCTTTCGGCGATAAATTAAGCGACGACCAAATTAAAGAATTGGTTGCGCAGGTTCGCTCCTTCAAACCGGCCAAATAAAAAAATTTCCGTTGGCCGATGGGCGAAGAGAATTCGACGCCCTGATTGATTCGCCCAATGCAGCCAGACAAAAAATCCACGCCGCCACGCCGGTTCAAGCTGTTGCAAAACTGGCTGGGGTTGATTGGAGCATTGATCGCGGTGGGAAGCGTTTTTTCCGTCCTGCTCCTGTTTGCCATCAGCATCTTTATGCCCCACAGCAATCCCTACACGGGGATTCTGGTCTTTTTGGTGGCACCCATCTTTTTCTTTCTGGGGATGGCGCTGATCGTTTTCGGTTTGTGGATGGAACACCGGCAAAAACCCGGCGCCTTGTCGTTCCAGGTCAACCTGACCCGCCCGCGCGACCGGAAATTGCTGGGCGTGTTCATCGCCGGGGCGCTGGTGTTTCTTCTGGCTTCCGCCATCGGGAGTTATCGAACCTATGATTACACCGACTCGGTGCAATTTTGCGGCACAGCCTGTCACGTGCCGATGCATCCGGAATACACCGCCTACCTTCAGTCGCCTCACGCCCGCGTCGCCTGCGTCGAGTGCCACGTTGGCAGCGGCGTCCAAGCGTATGTCGAGAGTAAGATCAACGGCCTCCATCAAGTTTATGACGTGGTGTTGAACAAAATTCCCAAGCCAATTGAAACGCCGTTGAGCAACGAACGTCCGCTGCGGGAAACCTGCGAAAAATGCCATTGGCCCCAACGGTTCATCGGGGGCATAGATCGCACCGATTACCATTACCTGTCCGACGAAACCAACACTCCTTTCGCCGTGCGGCTGTATTTAAAAGTTGGCGGGGGATTACTCAACGGCACGATGTCCGGCATTCACTGGCATGTCAGCCAAGGCTTCAAAGTTCAATACATTGCCACCGACCGGCATCTGCAGAACATCCCGTGGGTGCGCGTGACCGACATGGCAACGAAAAAAACCACGGTCTATCGGGATGCAAATTTCACCAACGACCCGGCCAAATACACCATCCGCACGATGGACTGCATTGACTGCCACACCCGGCCATCACACGATTTTCTTTCTCCCGACGAAGCCGTGGACAACGCCATTCACGCCGGTTTGGTGGACCGTTCGATTCCCTGGGTGCGTTCCAACCTTGTGGCGACGCTGACTGCTCCGTATCAGACCACCGATGAGGCCATGCAAAAAATCGCCGCAAGTCTCCACGCGAGTTATCCCAAACTGGCCGGCACTGACAAACTGGTCGCCGAGGCGCAGCAAATTTATCAGCAGAATTTCTTCCCGGAAATGAAGACCGACTGGCGCACTCATCCGGACAACATCGGCCACAAAATCTCCGCCGGCTGCTTCCGCTGCCACGACGGCAATCACACGACGGCGGACGGAAAGCAGACGATTTCCGCCGACTGTAATTTGTGCCACCTCATTCTGGCGCAGGGCAGCGGCCAGCAGTTGGAACAGCTCAACGCCAAAGGCGACGACTTCTACCACATTGACTCGGTTTATACGGAACCCGCCTGTGCGATGTGCCATAACGGGACGCTTTGAAAAAACTTTGGGATTTGCATTGTTCGGATTTTGTTCTAACAATAGCAATTTATGGTTAGTAAAAGCCAATGAACGGAGTGCAGCTTTCGCCTGTCCCTGTAAAATAACACTTAACGATGAACTTTATGTATCGAATCAACCGGGTCCAATGGATGCGTTGCACGGCGGGCGTCATTTTGATTTCAGCCTTCGCGGGCTGCAAACGTGACGCGGCCACAGTTTATCAGGTTCCGAACGATAATTCCCAGCCGCCGCAATCCGCGCCGGTTTCCACGCCGCAAACGCCGCCGCCGGACATGGCGCCGCCGCCCGCGACCGCAATGTCCCTGCCCCAGCTCAATTATCAAGTGCCCGATGGCTGGCAGGAAAAGCCGCTGACCGAAATGCGCGTGGCCAGCTTCACTGCTCTCGGCCCAAACGGTGAATCCGCGGATGTATCGGTGATTCCGCTGCCCATCATCGGCCGCGACATGGAACTCATCAATATGTGGCGCTCGCAGGTGCAATTGCCGGCCACGTCCGACCCGGACGCCGTCAAGCAGGCCGAGCCGGTCGCCATCGGCACGGAACAGGGTCGGCTGTTTCAATTCGTGAGCGAGCAACCGATGGCTGGAAGTGACCGCCAGCGGATTATGGTGGCGATGCTGACGCGCGGCTCAATGAGCTGGTTTTTTAAAATGACCGGCGCGGATGCGTTTGTCACCTCGCAAAAGGATAAATTTCTCCAATTTTTGAAATCCATTTCGTTCACGGAAGGCGCGCCCGCGCAAAGTGCGCCGGCAGAAATGGCGGCTGCTCCCGCCGCTCCAACCGAAAATCAAAACGCCAGTTCCATTTGGAACATTCCAGCCGATTGGCAGCCGCTGCCGCCGGCGCAATTTCTGCTCGCCGAATTTTCCGTCACCGGAACCAACGGCGCAAAAGCCGACGTGAATGTCGCCGAACTGGGCGGCGACGGCGGCGGCGTGCTCGCGAACGTGAACCGCTGGCGCGGACAGCTCGGCCTGGGCGCGGCGGCGGAAGGCGATCTGGCGCAAATGACACAGTCGCTGGACGTGCCGGGCGGCCAGGGGACGCTGGTGGATTTCAAGGGCGTGGACGCGCAAACCGGCGCGCAAGTGCGGCTCGTCGGCGCGATTGTGCCGATGAACGGCCAGACGTGGTTTTACAAACTGATGGGCGACGAACACGTCGTGGCAGGACAAAAGGACGCCTTTATCAAATTCATCCAGTCGGCAAATTATGCGAACGCTCGCTGACCGGCTGGTAAAAATTTTCACGTCGCTGCGGCTGACGGTGATCTTGCTCGCGTTTGCCATCGTGCTGGTGTTCATCGGCACGCTCGCGCAGGTGGACGCCGGGCTTTATCAGGTGCAGGCGGATTATTTCAAATCGGTTTTCGCGGGTCTCACCCTGCACCCCTTGCGGTTTACCGGCATCGCGATGTTTGGCTACACGCTGCCAATCATTTTGCCCGGCGGTTATCTCATCGGCACGCTGCTGCTGCTCAATCTCATCGCTTCGCACATTTACCGTTTCCAATTGACATTCCGCAAAGCCGGCATCCAGCTCGCGCACGCCGGGGTCATTCTGCTGCTCCTCGGCCAACTGGCCACCGACATGCTGGCGCACGAGTCGCAGTTGGAATTTGCCGAGGGCCAGACCAAATCGTTCTCCGAAAGTTCGATGAATTACGAACTGGCGTTCATGAGCCCGGACGGTTCGAACAGCGAACGGGTCGTCGCCCTTCCCGCCCGGCTGCTCGCGCGTGGCGGCGACATTCAGAATGCCAACCTGCCGTTCACCATCCGCGTGAAAAGATACTGGAAAAATTCCAACACCTCGTTCCGCGCGCCGATGATGAAAAACGGTCCGGCGCTGGCAACCAACGGCGTTGCCACCAGTTTCGATTTCAGCCCTACCGCTGTAACCGAGGACCTCAACCAGAAAAATATTCCAACGGCGCTGATTGAAATCATCGGCCCCAACGGCTCGCTGGGCGACTGGGTGGTTTCCGATTGGTCGAGCGACAACGAGATGGTCGAGGCGCTCGAGCAAAGTTACGCGCAGGAGGTGGGCGCGGCAATGGCCCAAAACATCGCGGACCAGTTGACGCAGCCGCAATCCATTACCGTCGGCGGAAAAAAGTTCACCTTCGCACTGCGGCCGCAACGGACTTATTTTCCTTTTTCGCTGGAGCTGTTGAAGGCGACGCACGCGGTTTATGAAGGCACGGACATTCCGAAGGATTTTCGCAGCCTCGTGCGGCTGCAAAATCCGCAGACGGGCGAAAATCGCGACGTGGAAATTTCCATGAACCATCCGCTGCGCTACGACGGGCTGACGTTTTACCAATATCAAATGACCGCGGGCCAAGCCGTGCAGCAGGCGGGGATTACACCCTCGTCGGTCCTGCAGGTCGTCCATAATCCAGGCTGGTTGACGCCTTACGTCGGCTGTGCGATGGTGGCTGCCGGACTCGTGATTCAATTCATGTTTCACCTCGTCGGCTTTGTTTCAAAAAGAAAGGCGAAATGAAAAAGAATTTTCAAAAATGGTTTCCACCGCTCCTGATGGTTGTCATGGCGCTGTGGTTTTTGAACGGGCTGCAACCGCCGAAGGAAAAAGGGTTCGACTTCAACGAATTCGGCAAACTGCCGGTCGTCGCCGACGGGCGGCCCAAACCGATGGACTCACTCGCACGCGATTCGCTTCTGCAAATTTACGAACTGCAGACGTTCAACACCGAACCGTGGAAGGGTTGGAGCGAAAAACCGAAAGTCATTTCCGCCGACGAATGGCTCGCCAACGTGATGATGAACCCGCAGCTCGCTGACGCGTGGCCGGTGTTTCGCGTGGACAATCCCGAGTTGATCACATTTTTGAAACTGCCGGAGCGCAATGAAGCACAGTACCAGGACGGCCAGCATTACTCCTGGAGCCAGATTGCACCCTCGTTCGACCGGCTCAACGCGGAAAACGAACGCGTCCAGAAAATCGAGTCCGCCGATCGCACCGCCTACGAACGCGCCGTCGTCAAGGTCTTTGACCGGCTGCTGCTTTACGAGCAGCTTCAAAACACCCTCCAGCCGCAGGACACGGAGGATTGGCAACAACAACTGGCCGATTATGAGAACATGATCCCGGCGGGCGTCGCCGCCGTCCGCGCGCAACAGACGGGACAGAAATACGACCAGGCGGTTTTCAATGAATTCGCCGACGACCTGCAACAATTCGACGACATGTCCCAGCGCGACACGCCGCTGGTCGTGCCCCCGCAGACCCCGTCCGGCAACTGGCTGCGCGTGGGAACGGTTTTGGTCAACGCGGCCAAAGGCGACAAAATTTCACCGGCGGTGAACGATTACGCCGCGATGTCCGACGCGCTCCAAAACGGGGACGCCGCAGGCTTCAATTCCGCGCTGACGGATTATCGCTCGTTGCTCGTCCCGAATTTTACCAGCGCGCTGGCTTGGGCGCGCGCGGAAGTTTTCTTCAACCAGATGCAGCCGTTTTATCACGCGATGGTCATTTACGTGCTGGCCGGATTGCTGGCGATCTTTTCATGGTTCAACTTGTCGGAAACGTTGCGCCGCTCGGCCGTCTGGCTCATTGGCCTGGCGCTGGTGATCCACACAATTGGCTTGATTTACCGCATGGTGCTCGAAGGCCGGCCGCCGGTGACGAATTTGTATTCGTCGGCGATTTTCATCGGCTGGGGCGCGTGCCTGCTCGGACTCATTTTGGAAAAATTCCACAAAAATGGAATTGGCGCGGTTGTTTCGGCGGGCCTGGGTTTCGTCACGCTCATCATCGCGCAAAATCTTTCGCTCGACGGTGACACGATGGAAATGATGCGCGCCGTGCTGGACACAAATTTCTGGCTGGCGACCCACGTGGTCGTCGTCACGCTGGGTTACGCGAGCACGTTTGTGGCGGGATTTCTCGGACTGATTTACATCGTGCGCGGCGTCTTCACAAAAACCCTGGACGCAGCAACTGGCAAATCGCTGGCGCGGATGATTTATGGAATCGTTTGCTTTGCAACATTGTTTAGTTTTGTCGGCACGGTGCTCGGCGGCATTTGGGCGGACCAGTCGTGGGGAAGGTTTTGGGGCTGGGACCCGAAGGAAAACGGCGCGCTCATCATTGTTTTGTGGAACGCGCTGATTTTGCATTTGCGCTGGGGCGGAATGATTCGCGACCGCGGCCTAGCCGTTTGCGTCATCGGCGGCAACATCGTCACGAGCTGGTCGTGGTTCGGCGTCAACATGCTCGGCATCGGACTTCACAGTTACGGTTTCACGGACGCGGCGTTCAAGTGGCTGTCGCTCTTCGTCGCCAGCCAGTTTGCGTTCATTCTGCTCGGTTCGCTGCCGCCGCGAATGTGGAAAAGTTTTTCCGCGCGCATATAAAAGCCGTTTGCGAGCCGGGTGGGTTTCTGGTATATTTTTGCACAATCCTGTAAAATAGCGGACTTCCGCTCGATAACCATTGGAAATTATGCCGGATAATTTTGAATATGAGTCAATGCGCGTCGTTGGATTTAAATGACGCTTGGATGCTTTTACCAGGGCATTATCACCGCAAACGCCTTCGCTGGCAGCCATTCCAATTTCACTGGTGCGCTTTGGTAAAATTTTACATTTCCCGACAAACTGAATCCAGAACGTCATGCAAAAAAAGCAAAAACGGGTCTTGATTGTGCTGGGTCGGTATGATTACCGCCTGCACAAGGGCATTGAAAGATACGCGCTGGAGCACGGCTGGCGTTTATCCGCCGATTCGTCGCGGGAAAAAGTTCTGCCTTGGAGGTGGAATGGCCATGGGATTCTGGCCTGGCTCGGCATGGGAAATCATCTGGTGAAGTTCGTGAAGCACTACAAAAAGCGGGTGGTGGATTTCAGTTTTCACCACCACAAGCTGAACTTTCCCCGCGTGCTGGGGGACAACACGCGCGCCGCCGAACTCGTCGCGGAACATTTTCTCACGCGCGGCCTGAATCATTTCGTGTTTTACAGTGAAGCCGACCGATGGTTTTACGAAGAACGCGGCGAGGCGTTTGTTCAGGCACTGAAACGCGCCGGGCATTCGTGCGTCTGGCTGCGCTGGCATAAATCGCCGGTTTACCGCGCAAATCGCGAACAATGGGATCGCCGCCAAGAGTGGCTGGCCACCAAGTTGAAACAATCCCCCAAACCACTCGCGTTATTTTGCGCCAACGACGACCACGCCATGCACGCGTTGGAGGCGTGTGAAAGCGTGAATCTCGTCGTGCCGGAGGAGGTGGCCATTGTCGGCGCGGGAAATTATCTCATGGCGCCTGATGCCACGCCCACGCCCATTTCCAGCGTGGATACCAATCTGGAAATGGTCGGCTATCGAGGCGCCAAATTGCTGGACGATTTGATGAATGGGGAAAAGCCGCCCCAGGCTCCAATCCGCATTCCACCCGTCGGCCTGGTCATTCGCAAGAGCAGCGACTTGCTCGCGGTGAATCACAAGGGCGTGGCCAGCAGCCTGCGTTTCATTTGGGAACATTGCCACGAGCCCATCGGGGTTGAAAATCTGACTGATGTTGCCGCCATGTCGCGGCGTGGATTGCACAAGGCCTTCATTGAACATCTGGGCCGAAGCCCGGGACAGGAATTGCACCGGATCCGCATTGAACGCGCAAAGCGGTTGCTGTCGGAATCCAAACACAAGATTGAACTTCTCGCCAGCATGTGCGGTTACCAAAGCGCCAACAGCTTTTACATCGCGTTCAAGCAGTCTACCGGAGCGTCACCCAAACAATATCGTGACACAATGGGTTCCAATGGCCGGCACCACTCGAAAACAAATTGGTGAATAGAATTGCCCCGCCGCTCGTCAACTTTATTATTAACAAACACCTATGAAGAGATTTTTTTTTACGCGTCTCGCGCTGGCCGTATTGTGTCTCGCTGCGGGCAATTATTGTTTTGCGCAAACGCCACCATATTTCAACGTCATGAATTACGGCGCGACCGGCAACGGCACCACGTTGGACAGCCCGGCCGTCAATGCCGCGATTGCGGCGGCGGGTGCGGCGGGCGGCGGCACGGTGACGTTTCCACCGGGGACTTATCTGTGCGGTTCAATCCATTTGAGCAATTGTCCGGTGAATCTCACGCTCTACTTGAGCAACAATGCCGTCATCTGGGGTTCAACGGGAAACATTGATCAACCTGAGTCAAATCCCTATTCGCAATATCAGGATGAAGGTCACAGCTATTTCCACGATGCACTGATTTGGGGCGAAAATCTACAGAATTTTACCATTGAGGGGCCGGGCAAAATTGACGGCCACGGCGCTCTCACCACAGGCAATCCGAGCAGCACCCAAGGCGACAAGGATCTTTGTCTCGTGCTGTGCAGCAACGTGGTTATCGACGGCATTACCATCACCAATGGCGGACATTTCGGCATTCTGGCCCAAGCCTGCACCAACATGGTGGTGCGCAATGCGCGAATTTGGGAAAAAACCTCGCGCGACGGATTTAACCTGATTTGCAGCTCTTTTTGCATCGTTTCAAACTGCGACATTGAAGGCAGCGACGATTCCATGTGCCTCAAAAGCACCTACGCCCTGGGACGCAAAATCAACTGTCAGAATATTCGCATCGTCAACTGCACGATTTTATCCACGGAAAACAATGCGACGCAAATCGGTTCGGAAACTGTCGGCGATTTCAGAGACGTGACTTGGTCTAATCTGGTGCTCACTGCTGCGGGCAAAGCCGGCATCGGCATTACGTCGCAGGACGGCTCCATCATTGACGGCATGACTTACGACAACATCATCATGTCGAATTGCGCCTGCCCGATTTTTCTGAAACTGGATTATCGGACCACGGACACTCCCAATCCAACCGTCGGCCGCATTCGCAACATCAGCATCAACAACGTGTATGCCTATCATTCGACGTATTACAGCCGCACCAACACGTCCACCATCAACGGATATATGAGCAACACTGTTGTGATTCCGATTGAGAACATCACGTTCAACAATGTCCACGTCTCGAACATTGGCAGAAACCCCGCAACTGCCATTACGAATTATCCGGTGGAAAACCAAGATTGGCAGCCGCAAGACTTTGGAAACTGGCCGTGCTATGGCTGGTATCTTCGCTGGGCTGGAAACATCAGCTTCACCAATTGCTCGGTGAGTTTCGATAACGACGATGATCGCCCGGCCGTCATTGCCGACACGGTAACCAATGTGTTGTTTCAAAATTTCACAGCCGATGTCGGCAGCAACGACACGAATTATGACATGGGATTTTTGAACGGGGCTAATTTTGACGTGACCAATGCCTTTGCTTCGGCCACCGCGCCGTCGCCGGGAGCTGACTTGAGAATTTTCAACAGCAACTCGACGCCTGCGCAGATCGTTTCGCCTCCGTATTTCAGTCCGGGCGATGGTCTTTACACAAATACACAAATAGTAACCATTGGCTCCGGCACGCCCGGCGCAACGATTCGCTACACCACCAACGACAGCGAGCCGAGCGAAACCAACGGCACGATTTACACCAACCCGGTGACGATTGACTCGGAAACCGTTTTGCTCGCCATCGCCTACACGAATGGAATGGTGGATAGCGCCGTCAACACGGCCATTTACAACTACCTCATGACGGGCGAAACGGCCGCGCCATTTTTTAACCCGCCACCCGGCGAATACGCGACGGCGCAGATGGTGACGATGGTCTCCAGCACTCCCAACGCCACCATCATTTACACCACCGATGGCAGCACGCCCAACACCAACAACGGAACGATTTACACCGCGCCCGTAAGTATCAGTGCAAACACTACGTTTCAGGCGTTTGCCTATGCTACAAACCTGACGGCTAGCGGCGTCACCACCGGCAACTACGTCATCACCGGCGTGGCGGCGGCGCCCGTCTTCAATCCGCCGGGCGGGACTTACACAAATGCCCAATCTGTGATCATTTCGTCTCCCACCAGCGATGCCTCGATCCGCTACACGACGGACGGCAGCACGCCGAGCGAAATCAATGGCACGCTTTATTCTACACCAGTAACAATCAGTTCCAACACCACGCTAAACGCCATCGCCTACACGAACGGCGCGGCGGACAGCGCCGTAAGCACCGCCAGTTATACAATTGTCACGCCGCCGCCAGTGTTTGAATTTGATGCGCAGTCACTTTCATACATTACCAACGGCGCGGTCGCCGTTTTGCAAAATGACAGCACGTATCCCAGTGGACACTGGCTGGCGCTCGAGGCGACGGCGACTAACGAATGGATTGAATATACAATTCCCGACATTCCCGCCGGCACATATGACATTCAAATGGCGTGGAAAGGCAATAATGATCGCGGCATCATCACTTTCGCGCTAGACGGAACCGTCTTGGGAAATCCGCTGGATCAATATTCTTCCGGGGAAACTTATCCAACGACGGATTACGGCATTGTCACATTTACCAACAGCGGCAATCACACCATCCTGTTAACGGCAGTCGGCAAAAATCCGTCGTCGTCCAGTTATTGGATTTCCGCTGCGCAATTCTTTTTCATCCAGCTTCAGGCCGGCCTGCCGCAACCGCCAAACATCGGCAGCATCGAATTGTCAGGCTCCAATATGCTCTTCAACGGCGCAAATGGCATTCCCCAATCGCCATACTTTGTTCTCATGTCCACCAATGTCACCCTGCCCTTGGCCGACTGGACGGTGGTGGCAACTAACGTATTCGATGCCGGCGGTAATTTCACCTTCACCAACACGGCGAACCCAAATGCGCCGCAGCAATTCTACAAGCTGGAACTGCAATTGCAGGAACTGCCATAACTGAAGCGCGACAACAGTTTTTACCCGGCCATGGTTGCTGCTGAATAATTCACATGGCGGGCATCTACCAAATTTGTTTATTTACGCGGTTGTTTTGCGCTTGACGGCTACCCGCTAAAAATTTATTCTTGCAGTCAAGAATGGTAAAGTCTGCTGGTTTGGCCAGCGCGCGAAGTCGGAGATCATATCTTCCGGCTTTTTTGTTCTCCGCGTACCGCCGCCGCAGACACCACTTGAGTTATGAACGCAGATTTTTTGGCCGTTTTGGAATTTTGGGAGCGCGAAAAGGGCATCAACCGTGATGTCCTCGTCGGCGCTGTCCAGGAGGCGTTGCTGTCCGCCGCCAAAAAAGCCGTTGGCCCGGCGCGCGAATTGCGCGTCGAGATTGACCAGAAAAATGGCAGCATCAAGGCGTTTGCCAAACTCATCGTTTCCGACAAGGTCATTTCCAAGCACGACCAGATTTCCGTTTTCGACGCCCGGCGCCTCAAACCCGACGCCCAAATCGGCGACGAAATCGAAAAGGAAGTCACCCCGACGGATTTCGGCCGCATCGCGTCGCAATACGCCAAGCAGGCGCTCATGCAAAAAGTTCGGCTGGCCGAAAAGGCGCTCATCTTCACCGAGTTCAAGGACCGCGTCGGCGACATTGTCAGCGGCACCGTCCGCCGGTTCGAGCGTTCGGATGTGATTTTGGATTTGGGCAAATACGAGGCGCTGCTGCCGAATCGCGAGCGCGTTTCCATCGAGGAATATCAGGTTGGCGAACGCATCCGCTGTTACGTCAAGGCCGTCGAGGAAGGCGCGCACGGGCCGGAAATCATTTTGTCGCGCGCCGATCCGCGTTTCATCATCAAACTGTTTCAACTCGAAGTTTCCGAAATCAACGACGGCACGATTGAAATCAAGGGCATCGCGCGCGAGCCGGGTTTCCGCACGAAAATGGCCGTTTATTCGCGCGACCCGAAAGTTGATCCGGTCGGCGCGTGCGTCGGCATGCGCGGCCAGCGCGTCAAAAACATCGTCCGCGAGTTGAACAATGAAAAAGTGGACGTGATTCCGTGGTCGTCCGACATCAAAACATTTGTCACCAAGGCGCTGGAACCGGCGAAGTTGAAAAGCATTGAAGTGGACGAGGCCGGAAAACGCCTGAAAATTTTGGTGAGCGAGGATCAGCTGTCGCTCGCCATCGGCAAACGCGGCCAGAACGCGCGGCTCACGGCCAAATTGACCGGCTGGGAAGTGGACATTGACGCCGAGGAAGTCGTCACGAAAGGCTTTGAGGAAAAAGTCGCCGAAGCCGTCGGTGCGCTCGCCGCGATTCCGGGAATTTCCCGCGAGCAGGCGGACGCGCTGGTTCACGCCGGTCTGACGCGGCTCGAGGATTTGTTGTCTGCCGACGAAAGCGATTTGAGCAGCATTCCGCAAATCGGCGACAAGGCCGGTGAGATTTTGAAAATCGCGCGCGCACATGCGGAAAGCCGCACGTTGCCGGTGAACAGTTGATTTTATGACGCAGGCCGGAACAAAACTTGTTTCTGCGATTTAGCCATGAAGGCCAATTGCACATTCCGACCGGCGGCAACGAAGAAATTTTATGCCCGTTCGTATTTACGACATCGCGAAGAAGTATGGCCTCGAGAACAAGGAAATTCTCGTCCAGGCCAAGTCGCTGGGCATTGCCGCTGCCAAGGTTCCTTCCAGTTCGCTGGATAAGATCACCGCCGAGTGGCTCGAGCAGGAACTCGTAAAGACCCATCCCGCCCTCGCCGCAAAACTCGCCGCGCCGCCGCCTGAAATTCCCAAGCCCGCCCCGGTCGAGGAGAAAATCATCCTCATTACGGCACCGCCGCCGCCGCCGTCCACGCCAGAAATTAAAGTCGAGGCGAAAGTCGAAGCAAAGGTGGAGGTCGCGCCGCCGCCACCGCTGCCGGTCGTGGAAAAACCAAAACCGGCCACGCCGCCCAAACCCGCCGGCCCGAAAGTCGGCGACAAAGTCGGGTTCATCCAATTGCCGACGCGTTCGCAAGCGCCGCGCGGCGGGGAAAAAACCGGTTCGGTCAAACTGCCGCCGTCGCGTCCGGGCGCGCCGCAGCGAGAACAACGCGGAGACCGGCAACAATTTCAGCGCGGTCGCGACGGTCGTCAGCAATCGCAGACCAGCGAGCAGCAAAAACCCGCTACTCCGCCGCAACCAAAATTTGTCGCGCCCGAAGATGGAGAAGTTATTGTCATCAAGCCGCCGATTGTCGTTCGCGAACTGGCGGCCCAGCTCAAGCAAAAGCCGTTCATTATCATCGGCGATTTGATGAGGCTCGGCGTTTTCGCCACGGTCAACCAGGCGATTGACGAAAAAATCGCGCAGCAGCTTTGCGCGAAATACGGTTTCCGGTTTGAATTGGAAAAACGCGAGCGCGGCGCTGGCGTCGTTCACGCCGTCGAGAAAAAAGTTGAACTGGATTTCGAGGACAAGCCGGAGGAACTCAAGCCACGCGCACCGGTCGTGACCATCATGGGCCATGTTGACCACGGCAAAACGTCGCTGCTCGACGTGATCCGCAAGGCAAACGTCGCGGCGGGCGAGGCCGGTGGCATCACGCAGCACATCGGCGCCTACACGATTTCTGTGCCGCATCCCGAACGCAAACATGAACTGGCACAAATCACGTTTCTCGACACGCCCGGCCACGCAGCGTTCAGTTCCATGCGCGCGCGGGGCGCGAACGTCACGGACATCGTGGTGCTCGTCGTCGCGGCCAACGACGGTGTCATGCCGCAGACAATTGAGGCGCTCAATCACGCTAAGGCCGCGAAAGTTCCGATTCTCGTCGCCGTCAACAAAATGGACCACCCGAACGCGAACTCGTTGAAAGTCCGCCAGCAATTGCAGGACAAGGGACTGGTTCCCGACGACTGGGGCGGCGACACGATTTTCGTCGAATGTTCGGCGCTGACGAAGCAGGGCATTGACAAGCTGCTCGAAATGATTTTATTGCAAGCCGATTTGCTCGAGCTCAAGGCGAACCCGAACCGCCGCGCCAAGGGCAACGTCATCGAATCCGGCGTCGAACCCGGCGGGCCAACCGCAACGGTTCTCGTCCGCAAAGGGACGCTGCGCGTGGGTGAAATCATCATCTGCGGCGAGTTTTACGGCCGCGTCCGCGCTTTGATCAACGAGGAGGGCCAGCGGCTCAAGGAAGCCGGCCCGTCCGTCGCAGTGAAAGTCCTCGGCTTGAACGGTGTGCCGGACGCGGGCTTGGAATTTAACGCCGTCGAGGACGAAAAAGCCGCGCGCGAACTGGCCGAACAACGTTTTCTCGAAGCCCGCGCCGCCGGTCAGGAAGACAAAAAAGTCACGCTCGAAAATCTTTTCGCCACGCTCGCCGCCAATCAGGACAAGGTCTTGAAAGTTGTCGTGAAGGCTGACACGCAAGGTTCGGTCGAAGCGATTGTCGAGGCGCTGAAAAAAATCGAGGCGGAAAAAGTTTCGCTCGAAATCATCCACAGCGACGTCGGCACAATCACCGAAAACGACGCGGCGCTCGCTTCGGCGTCGAGCGCGGTCATCCTCGGTTTCCACACGCGCGTGGACAGCACCGCCGCCGAAAAGGCGAAACGCGAGGGCGTGCAAATCAAGCTTTACGCGATCATTTATGAATTGATTGACCAGGTGAAGGAGGCGATGGCCGGGTTGCTCGATCCACTCGTCAAGGAAACCGTCATCGGCTCGGCGGAAGTGCGGCAGATTTTTGAATTGTCCAAGGGCGCGCCGGTCGCCGGCTGCATGGTTTCGAACGGGCGCATCGTCAAGGGCAAAGTGCGCGTGCGCCGGCGCAAGGACGTGATTTACGAAGGCGTCACGCAGTCGCTCCGGCGATTTCAGGATGAAGTTAACGAAGTCCGCGCCGGGATGGAATGCGGCATCCGCATCGAGGGCTTCGGCGAATTTGAGGTCGGCGACGAGATTGAATGTTACTCGACTGAAAAGGTGGCGGCGAAATTATGAAATAATTGAAAAACCGGATTAAGATTACGATTAGGCGCAAGCTTAGGAATTCAAGCGGTCGTTATAATCTTAATCATAATTTTATTCGAAAATGCCCAATCTCCGACATGAACGCGTGCGCGAATTGTTGAAGCGCGAAATCGGCGAGGCCGTCCGCCGCGAATTTCACGTCAATGAATGCGGGCTGATTTCCGTCAACGACGTGGACGTGGCCGGCGATCTGAAATCGGCCGTTGTCTTCATCAGCATTTTCGGCAACGCCGACCAACAAAAGCGCGGCATCCAGGCGCTCAACGAGCATCGCGTCCGCATCCAGGGGCTCGTCGGCAAGGCTGTCGTCCTGAAATTCACGCCGACGCTGAAATTTGTCTTTGACGAATCCATCACGCGCGGCAACCGCGTGCTGCAAATCATTGACGAACTCGAAAAAGCCGACGCCGAAAAGGAAAAAGATTTGCCGTGAAACGTTATCCAAAAATCATTGACCGCATTCTCGAAATCATCCGCGAACACAAAACGTTCTGCATCGTCGGCCACGTCCGGCCCGACGGCGACTGCGTCGGCTCGCAACTCGGCCTCGCGCTCGCGCTGCGAAATGAAGGAAAAAAAGTCGTCTGCTGGAACGAAGACTCCATTCCGCCGAAATACAAATTTCTTGACCCCGAAGGTTTGTTTCAAAAACCGAAACCGGGGGGAAAATTTGACTGCGTGATTGCGACCGACTGCGCCACTTTCGAGCGGCTCGGCCGAGCGGGAAAATGCGCGGCACACCGGAAAATTCTCATCAACATTGACCATCACGAAAGCAATCCGCGCTACGGCGACGTGAACTGGATTTCCGCGCGCGAGCCGTCCTGCGGCGAATTGATTTTCCGCCTGCTCAAAGTCGCGCGCTGGCCGATCACCAAGCCGATTGCGGATTTGCTTTTCGCCGCCGTTTCCACCGACACCGGCTCGTTTCAATATCCGACTACGCGTCCCGGCACGTTCCACACCGGTGCGGAACTTGTCACGCGCGGCGCCGACCTCGCGAAAATTTGTGACGAAGTTTACCAATCGTATCCGCTCTCCCGCGCGCGGCTGCTTCGGCATCTTTACAACAAATTCAGGCTGACGGATCACGACCGGATCGCCTATTTGTGGCTGAAAAAGGCCGACTTTGCCCGCACCGGCGCGACGAGCGACGAAACTGAAGGCTTGATTGACCATATCCGCGACATCGCGCCGGTCGTCGTCGCCTGTGTATTTGAGGAAGTTGAAACGGGATTGACGCGCATCAGCCTGCGCTCCAAAAATGAAAAAATCAACGTGAACGAAATTGCCGCGCAATTCGGCGGCGGCGGGCATCAAGCGGCAGCAGGCGCAAGAATTTCAGGAAAATCGCTTTCGGTTCAGCGCAAAGTCATCGCCGCTGTGAAACGCGCGTTGAACGAGGCGAAATAATTTTCCATGCAAGAATTTTCCGCTCTTGACGGCGCAGTTCTCGTTGACAAACCCGCCGGCCCGACTTCGCACGACGTGGTGGACGCCATTCGCCGCCGCTTTCAAATCAAAAAAGTCGGCCATTGCGGCACGCTTGACCCAAACGCGACCGGCCTTTTGATCATCGTTCTCGGCCGCGGCACCAAGCTGTCCGAAAAATTGATGGGTGACGACAAGGTTTATGAAGGTACAATCAAGTTCGGCACGGCGACCAATTCCTATGATGCCGACGGCGAAATTCTGGAAACGAAAACCGTTCCGCCGCTGACGCTCGAACAATTGAACGAACTCGCCACGCAATTTATCGGTGATCAAATGCAAATGCCGCCGATGGTTTCGGCCATCAAAAAAGACGGCGTTCCGCTTTACAAACTCGCGCGCAAGGGCATCGAAGTTGAGCGCGAGCCGCGACTGGTTCACATTTACAACTTCCGGTTTGCGAACTATTCCGAACCGCTCGGCGAATTCCGGCTGGCCTGTACGAAGGGCACTTACGTCCGCAGCATCGCGCACGAGTTGGGACAGAAAATCGGCTGCGGTGCGCATCTGGCAACCTTGCGGCGAAGTGTGTCAGGGAAATTCGACGTGGCCGGTTCGAAGCCACTGGACGAAATTTTGAAAATGACCGTTGCGGAATTGGAAAAGCGTGTGATTCCATTTTTGAAGCTGGCGGCGTCATGAAAATTATTCACACTGCAAATGAACTGAAGACGAACGGCAGAAAAGTCTGCCTCGCCATCGGCTTTTTTGATGGTGTGCATCTTGGCCACCAGCAAATCATCCGGCAGACCGTCGCTGACGCGCATCAACACGACGCGATTGCCATCGTCCTGACTTTTGACAAACATCCAAATTCAGTTGTCGCGCCGGACAAAGTACCGCCGTTGATTTATTCGCTGCCGCAAAAATTACGCGCGATTGAATCGCTGGGCGCGGGGAAAATTTTGCTGGTCCGTTTTGACAAAAAATTCAGCAGGCAATCCGGCGAGGAATTTGTCCGCAACCTCGCGCGCGATTTCAAAAAAATTCACAGTGTCTGCGTCGGCGCGGATTTTGTTTTCGGGCACAAGCGCGGCGGCAACGTCGCGTTGCTAAAAAAACTTGGCGCGGAATTGCATTTCCACGTCCACGGGCTGGCGGCTGTTTCGCTGGACGGTGAAGTCGTCAGCAGCACGCGGATTCGGGAATTAATTCGCGCGGGCGATTTGGACGTTGCGAGCCAGATGCTCGGCCGGCCTTACGCAATTTGCGGCGAAGTCGTCGCCGGCGACAAACTTGGCCGGCAGCTTGGTTTCCCAACGGCGAATCTGGACGCGGCTGATTTGATCCTGCCGCCCAACGGCGTTTATTCCGGTCACGCCAAATTGGCGGGACAATTTTATCGCGTCGCGCTCAATATCGGTTTCCGTCCGACGGTGGCTTCGGGCGGGAAATTGCGCGTGGAAGCGCATCTGCTGGATTTCAGCGGCGAGCTTTATGGCAAGGAATTAGAAATTGAAATCGGCGAAAAAGTGAGGGAAGAGCAGAAATTCAATTCGGTTACGGATTTGAAACAGCAAATTGTCAGGGACATCGCCAAAGTGCGAAAAATGGCATGATTAGATTATTTGTAATTTGTTTATTGTAAGCTTCTTAATCGAGTTCTTCACCGCCTTTTGACAGCTTATTCACATTTTCTTATGCACGTGTAATTGTTCTTGAATTTTTCATAAGACCAGTTATTCTGTTGAGCACGTCGGGTTTCTGGTGTTCGCAGTCTCCAAGTTCAACAGGCGAAACGTGAGCATTTACAGAAGCAACATTCGCGCGGAGTTGCCCGATTTCTCTGAACCAAAACGCGTGAGTCAGGTCTATAATTTATGTTGAAGCGCAAGTTAACGACGCCGGCCAAGGCGTCGCGAAATCGTCACGCAGGCGGAAAGAGTTCCAAAGCCAAATCCCCGCCGGTGCGGCGACGGTTTATCATTTCCAGCAACGCGAAAAAATCCATTGCCAAAACGGAGGCGAATGGAAAGTCCGGTCACCCGGCGGGTTCGATTGCCGAGGCGGAAAAGCGTGTGCAGAACGGCCATGCAAACGGCACTGTGCCGGCGCCATCGTCCGTGGATTTGACCGAAACGATCAAAATGCTTCTGCATCTCTCGCAGGAGCATGGCTACATCACCTATGACGACATCAACGATGTGCTGCCGGACAATTTGAGTCCCGACGATCTCGACGCCTTGTTGAGCAAGCTTCGCAGCCTCGACGTGGAAATCGTCATGGATCAGGCCGAGGCTGAGCGCGCCGACCGCGCCAAGCAGCCCGAACAATCGCAGCCGGAGGAAGTGGACGAGGACGCGCGGCTGGAAATTCTGGACGATCCCGTTCGCATGTATATGAACCAGATGGGCAAGGTCCCGCTGCTCACGCGCGAACAGGAAGTCGAGATTTGCAAAAAAATCGAGGAAGCCGAAGTGGCGATGAAGGCGATCATTTACGGCCTCGGTTTCACGGCCAAAGAACACATCGCCATCGCGGAAAAACTTTTGTCCGAGCCGCCGAAGGAGCGATTTGACCGCGTGATTGTGGACAAGAAAATTGCCAATCGCGAAGGTCATTTGCGCGAGCTGCGCAAGCTCATCAAAAAAGTCCACGCGCTCGACCAAAAAGTGGATGTGAAATACTCCGCCTGGCAAAAGGCGCAGCAAAAGGGACGCAAGGAAAAGCTGGCGCGCGAATTGAAAAAAATGGCCGCAAAAGTCCAGGAAATGTTCCAGAAATTTTTCTACAAGCAAAAAGTCGTCGAGGAAATGATCGTTGTCGCCGGCAACATTCACGAAAAATTTCAATCCAGCCTGCGGCACATTCAGGAATTGGAGAATCACCGCGCGACGGCGGAACGGCGCGCCGCGCTGGACGCCGAACGCGCAAAGCTCCAGACGCTCGAACAGTTCGTGCGGATGCCGCGCGAGGAATTTTTCGCCGCGTTCAAGGAATTGAAGGCCGCCGCCGACCGTGGCTTGAAGGCCAAGACGCACATGGCCGAGGCCAATTTGCGCCTCGTCGTTTCTGTCGCCAAAAAATACACCAACCGCGGCCAGTCATTTCTCGATTTGATCCAGGAGGGCAACATCGGCCTGATGAAGGGCGTTGAGAAATTCGAATATCGCCGCGGCTACAAATTTTCAACTTACGCCATTTGGTGGATTCGCCAGGCCATCACGCGCTCCATCGCGGACCAGGCACGCACGATTCGCATCCCGGTGCACATGATTGAAATCATGAACAAGCTCTGGCGCGCGCAAAAGCAGTTGACGCAGGAGCTTGGCCGTGAGCCGACGCCGGAGGAAATTGCCGACGAGATGCACATGCCCGTCGCGCGCATTCACGCGCTCTTGAAAATGGCGCAGCAGCCCGTTTCGCTCCACGCGCCCGTCGGCGACGACGGAGACGTGAGCGTCGGCGATTTCATCGAGGACAAGTCGGCGGAAAACCCGTCCGACGTGACCAGCTACAGTTTGCTCCGCGAAAAATTGAGCGACGTGCTGACGACATTGACCGAGCGCGAACGCAAAATTCTCGAAATGCGCTTCGGCCTGCTCGACGGCTACGAACGGACGCTCGAGGAAATCGGCAAGATGTATAACGTCACGCGCGAACGCATCCGCCAGATCGAAGCCAAGGCGCTGCGGAAATTGCGTCACCCGACGCGTGTCCGGCATTTGCAAGGCTTCCTCGACACGCCGGAGCCGGAGATGGCAACGACCGCGTGACGATTTACGAATTTTGATTTTTTAGTCGCCTGAAGTTTGGAGCGGCACGTAAATCGCAGATCCGATGAAAGTCATTTACTACGGTCATGCCTGTTTCTCGGTCGCAGTTGGCGGCAAGACGCTGCTGTTCGACCCGTTCATCACACAAAATCCGCTGGCCAAGGCCGTGAACGCCTCGAAAATTCCCGCCGATTACATTCTCGTTTCACACGGGCATGATGACCACATGGCCGACGCGGTGGACATTGCCAAACGCACCGGCGCGACGGCCATCGCCAATTACGAAGTTGCCTGCTGGCTTGGTGAAAAGGGCGCGCCCATAATCCATCCGCTGAACCACGGTGGCGGCTTTAATTTTGATTTTGGGCGGGTCAAATTCGTCAACGCGGTTCATTCCAGCATGTTGCCCGACGGCTCGAACGGCGGAAACGCCGGCGGCTTTGTGATTGAAAGCGCGGACGGCAATTTTTATTTCTCCGGCGACACGGCACTGACTCTGGACATGAAACTCATCGGCGAATCCGTAAAACTGAAATTTGCCGCGCTCTGCATCGGCGATAATTTCACAATGGGCGCTGACGACGCGATAAAAGCCGCCGACTTCATCCGCTGCAACGAAATTCTCGGTGTCCATTACGACACCTCTCCGCCGATTGAAATTGACCACAAGGCGGCTGTGGAAAAATTCAAGGCCGCCGGCAAAACCCTCCATTTGCTGCGCCCGGGCGAAACGCACGAGTTCTAGTTGTTCGGATCCACGATGTGCAGGTCAATGCCTGGCGCGTGGTGCAGGAAAAACTCCAGCACGTTCGGCTGCATGAATTGCCACCAGCGCCGTTCCGTCGTGCCGAGCACCACGAGATGCACGTCGTGTTCACGGCAAAATTTCAGCAACGCGTCGCAAACGTTTTCACTTTCCAAAACTGTGACGCTGCCGCCCAGTTCGGTCGCCAGTTGGACGTTCTGCATGAAATGGCGCTGCACGTCCGCGGGGATGCGCATGGGATCCTCCTTTTTGCGCCGCACATAAACCGCAATCCACTCGCGGTTCAGCCGCCCGGCGATGCGCGACGCCGTGCGCAGGAGCCGCGCCGTGGTGTCGGGATTGGTGCTGACGAAAACCGCGATTTTTTCGCTGACCTCCGGCGACGACGCTGCGCCGGAACGCGGACGGCGGTCCAGCGAAGCGGCCGTTTCGCGCAGAGCCAGTTCGCGCAGGGTGTTCAAATTATTTTCCGTGAAAAAATTTTCCAGCGCGGCGGCGGCGCGGTCGGCGGGATAAATTTTCCCCAGCTTCAGCCGTTCGCGCAATTCCTCGGCGGTCAAATCCACGTTCACAACCTGGTCGGCCTCCAGCACAAACCGGTCGGGCACGCGTTCACGCACGTCCACGCCCGTCGCGTGAAGCACCGTGTCATGCAGGCTTTCGAGGTGCTGGATGTTCATCGCCGTGATGACATTGATGCCCGTGAGCAGCAAATCATGCACCTCGAGATAACGCTTGGGATGCTGCGAGCCTGCGATATTCGTGAACGGCAGTTCGTCAATGACGCAAACCGTCGGATAGCGTTTGAAAATGGCGTCCACGTCGAGCACTTCCACCGTGGTATTTCCGTGCGGCACTTTTTTGCGCGGAATAATTTCCAAGCCCTCGAGCAATGCCTCGGTTTCCTTGCGCCCATGCGTTTCAATCCAGCCGATGACCACGTCCACGCCGGCCTTTTTGAGGCGATGCGCCTCTTCGAGCATCGCGTAGGTTTTGCCGACGCCCGCCGCGTGGCCGAGATAAATCTTCAATTTTCCCAGCCGGCTCTTTTCGATGATCCGGAGAAAATCTTCCGGCTTCAACCGTTCAATGGCGGGCGGTTCCATGCCGGAAAGAAACTATTTTTGTGCCAACTGGTCGAGCGCGAAGTTCAGCGTCATCACGTTCACGCGCGGCTCGCCGAAAACGCCGAGGTCGCGACCGGATGTATTTTGCTGAACGAGTTTGCGCAATTGTTCCTCAGACATACCGCGCGTTTTGGCCACGCGCGGGATTTGTATTTCCGCGTTGGCAACGGAAATGTCCGGGTCGAGGCCGCTCGCCGAAGCGGTCACGGCGTCGGCGGGAACGGGCACATTCGTTGCCAGATTATTTTCGGCGCGATAATCGGCAATGCGTTGTGAAATTTCCGCAACGAGATTGGACGAGGTCGGGCCAAGATTGCTGCCGCCGGAATTTTCAGCGTCATAATTGTTGGCCGACGGGCGCGGGTGAAAATACTGCGGACCGGTGAAATTTTGCGCGAGCAAGGCCGAACCGCGAACTGTGCCGGATTTGTCCACGAGCAAACTGCCGTTGGCGCGATGCGGAAAAAGTGTTCGCGCCACGCCATAAACAATCAGCGGATAAATACCGCACAAAATCACGGCGAAGAAAATCGTCGCCACAATCGAGCGGGTAAATTCGGCAAAGATATTTTTCATAAGTTTACGCGAGATGCAGACCGGCAACGATGACATCAATGATTTTGATTCCGACAAACGGCACGATGACGCCGCCGAGGCCGTAAATCAGCAGATTGCGCCGTAAAATTTCTACCGCGCCGAGCGGCCGGAATTTCACGCCGTGCAGCGCCAGCGGAATGAGCACGATGATGACCAGCGCATTGAAAATCACGGCGCTCAAAATCGCGCTGTCCGGGCTGTGCAGGTGCATGACGTTCAGCGGCGCGATGACCGGAAACGTCGTCATGAGCATCGCCGGAATGATGGCAAAATATTTCGCCACGTCGTTGGCGATGCTGAACGTCGTCAGCGAGCCGCGCGTGATGAGAAGCTGTTTTCCAATTTCAATAATTTCAAGGAGCTTGGTCGGATTGGAATCCAAATCCACCATGTTGCCGGCTTCCTTGGCGGCCTGCGTGCCGGTGTTCATGGCCACGCCGACGTCGGCCTGCGCGAGTGCGGGCGCGTCGTTCGTGCCGTCGCCGATCATCGCGATAAGCCGGCCGCCCTGCTGTTCCTTGCGAATCAAAGCCAGCTTGTCCTCCGGTTTTGCCTCGGCGAGAAAATCGTCCATGCCGGCCTCGCGTGCAATGGCGGCGGCGGTAAGCTGATTGTCGCCGGTAATCATCACGGTGCGGATGCCCATCGCGCGAAAGCGTTTGAAACGATCGGCGAGGCCGCCTTTCACAATGTCTTTCAAATGGATTACGCCGAGCGCGCGTTCCTTGGTGGCAACGACCAGCGGCGTGCCGCCGGAACGGGAAATGTTTTCCACCGCCTGTTCCACTTCCGGCGGCAGGGTTCCGCCTAGAAATTGTTTCACCGCTTCCGCCGCGCCCTTGCGAATTTGTTTGCCTTCAAAATCCACGCCGCTCATACGGGTTTGTGCCGTGAAGGGCACGAATTGGGCATTGGGCAGTTCGTGAATTGTCCGGGCGCGGATGCCGAATTGCTTCGCCAGCACGACGATGCTGCGGCCTTCGGGTGTTTCGTCGGCGAGCGACGCGAGCTGCGAGGCGTCGGCGAGTTCCTGTTCCATGACGCCGGACGCGGGCAAAAATGCCGTGGCCTGGCGGTTGCCGAGCGTGATGGTGCCGGTTTTGTCGAGCAGCAGCACGTCCACATCGCCCGCCGCCTCGACAGCGCGTCCGCTCATCGCCAGGACATTTTTCTGGAGCAGGCGGTCCATGCCAGCGATTCCGATGGCGCTCAAGAGACCGCCAATGGTCGTCGGAATCAAACAAACCAAAAGCGCGATGAGAACGGCGTCGGAAAAATTCACGCCCGAATAAATGCCGAACGGTTTCAACGTGATGACGGCCAGCAAAAACACGACCGTGAGCGCCGCGAGCAGAATCGTGAGCGCAATTTCGTTCGGCGTTTTCTGGCGGCTCGCGCCTTCGACGAGTGAAATCATGCGGTCAAGGAAACCTTCGCCGGGATTGGCGGTGATGCGGATTTTGATTTCGTCGGAGAGCACGCGCGTGCCGCCGGTGACGGCGCTGCGGTCGCCGCCCGCCTCGCGGATGACGGGCGCGGATTCGCCGGTGATAGCGGATTCGTCCACGGTCGCCGCGCCAAGGATGACTTCGCCGTCGGCGGGAATGATTTCATTGGTGCGGACCAAAATGACGTCGCCTTTGCAGAGCGACGAGGCGTCCACAATTTCGATTTTGCCGCCGGAGGAAACTTTACCGGCATTCGTGCGCGTGCGTGTGGCTCGCAATGCCTTGGCCTGCGCCTTGCCGCGGCCCTCGGCAACGGCTTCGGCGAAATTCGCGAACAGCACGGTGAACCAAAGCCACACGGCGATTTGCGTGACGAACAGCGTCTGACCGGGTGAGCGGAACGCGTCCACGGTGCTGATGGCCGCGCCAACCAGCGTGACAAACATGACGGGATTTTTCACCATCAGCCGCGGGTTCAGCTTGATGAACGCGTCACCGATGGCCGGCACGAGAATCTTCGGGTCAAAAATGGAAACAGATTTTTGAGTCATAAAAATTCGGGTTAAAACAGGTGGCCTTCCAGCATCAGGAAACGTTCGACGATCGGGCCGAGCGCGAGCGCGGGCAGAAAGGTCAACGCGCCGACCAGAATCACCGTGCCAACGAGCAGCAGAACAAACGTCAAATCAGTCACCGGAAAAGTTCCGGCGCTGGCGGGAATAATTTTTTTCTTCGCGAGCGAACCGGCGAGCGCGAGCAGCGGCACAATCATGCCGAACCGACCGAGCAGCATGTCAATTCCGAGCGTCGTGTCCCACCACGGAGTGTTCGCGTTCAGGCCGGCGAAGGCGCTGCCGTTATTGCCAGCGCCAGAGGTGTAGGCGTAAAGCATTTCGCTCAAGCCGTGTGGACCGTTGTTGGCCAGACTGGACGTGCCCCAGTTGCTGACCGAAGCCCAGGCCGTGAAGCCGAGAATGATAAACGCGAGAATGACGAATGCCAGCAGCACCATCTTTACGTCGTAGGCTTCGATTTTTTTGCCGAGATATTCCGGTGTGCGCCCGACCATCAGCCCGGCGATGAACACGGCAAGGATGACGAAAATCAACATGCCGTAAAGACCCGCGCCGACGCCGCCGAAAATCACTTCGCCGGTCTGGATGTTGAAGAGCGGCACCAGCCCGCCGAGCGGCGTGAAGGAATCGTGCATGGAATTGACCGCGCCGCAGGAGGCGTCGGTCGTCACCGTGGCGAATAGCGCGGAATCAAAAATGCCGAAGCGGACTTCCTTGCCTTCCATGTTTCCGTCGGCGACGGCGACACCAAGCTGCTGATGAATCGGATTGCCTCTGGCCTCGGCCCACCAGCAAACGAGAACGCCGGCGAGAAACATCGTGAACATCGCCGACCAGACCGCCCAGCCGTGTTTTTGATTTTTCGTTTCGCGGCCAAGGTGATACGTCAGCGCGCTGCCAATCGCCAAAATAGAAAGCATCTGGATGAAATTCGAGAGCGGCGTGGGATTTTCAAACGGATGCGACGCGTTGGCGTTCGTGTAGCCGCCGCCGTTCGTGCCGAGCATCTTGATGGCGACCTGCGACGCCATCGGCCCTTGCACAATCGTTTGCGTGGAGAGCGTCTGATTCACCATCACCGGATCACCTTTGGCGTCAACCACCGGCTTGCCATTCGCGTCGGTTTTTTGGACGGAAATGGTTTGCGGCTCGATGAGTGTCGCCGTCGTGTAAGGCTTAAAATTTTGAATCATTCCCTGCGAGACGAGGAACACGGCGTAGATGATGCAAATCGGCAGCAGCAGATAATAGGTGATGCGCGTCAGATCCACCCAGAAGTTGCCGATGGTCTGCGCCGTGTGCCGCGCGATGCCGCGCACAAGCGCCGCCGCGACCGCGATGCCGACAGCGGCGGAGAAAAAGTTGTGGATGGCCAGCGCGACCATCTGCGAAAAATAGGACATCGTGTTTTCGCCGGAATAACTTTGCCAATTTGTGTTTGTCGTGAAGCTGACGGCGGTGTTGAAGGCGAGATGTTGAGCCAGCGCAGGAAATTTTTCGGGATTGAGCGGCAGGTATTGCTGCAGGCGCAGAATCGCGTAAGTGAACAGGCAGCTCACGAGACTGAAGACCAGCATCGCGAAGGCGTATTGCTTCCAGCCATGTTCCTTCGTCGCGTCCACGCGCAGCACGCGGTAGGTCAGTTTTTCCAGCGGACGGACAACCGGGTCGAGAAAAGTTCTCCCGTTCGCGTCCAGCACGCGATTAATCCACAAGCCGAGCGGCTTGGTGATGAGCACGAGCGCTGCGATGTAAACCGCAAGTTCAAGCCATTGATGAGCGTTCATAAATTGGGTTAAAATTTTTCCGGCCGCAGCATGGCAAAAATCAAATAGCCGCACAGCGCGACGGAAATGATTCCGAGAACGAGGTTTTCCATAAATTTAGTCAGAGCTTTTCACAGCCGGCTGCATAAATGCAAAAGGTCATAAATGCTCCAAAAATCAATCCGATATAGATTGCGTCCAACATATATTTCAACGCGGCGCTTATGCCACGGGCACAGCAAACCGCAATTCATTTTTACATTGGGTGAACTTGGCTGTCGCGGACTTCGCGACACAGAGGCTCGCCCTTCCAAATGCCTGCGAGATTAGCTGTCGGGCTTGGCCTTGAAAGTGGCCCGGTGACTCCGTTGCCGGAATCCCTGCGCCCCGTCCTCAATCGCTTGAGGAGTTTGGGTCTCCCGCGCCCAGCTTCAGGAAGGAAGCCGGACTTCGGCTGCAACGAATCCAGTAAAACACAATTGCCACGTTTTGTCAAGTGCTGTGCGAATACGGCATTTTTCGCCGAAAAACCTTTGCCGGCGGCCATTTGCGTCTAAATTACAAAGGTCATTCGATGAAGCTCCGAATCAAAATTTTGGCGTTGTCTGTTCTTTTGGCTTCGACCGTTTTGTTCGCGGCCGATTTTGTTTATCGCCCGGCGGTCATTTTCCCGCCGGCACCGCCGCGCGAATTTCGCGGCGCCTGGATCACCGAAGTGGCGGCGGACCCGGATTGGCCGTCCAAACCCGGCTTGAGCACCGCCGAACAAAAGGCGGAATTGATCGCGCTGCTCGACCGTGCGGTGCAACTGAAATTGAACGCCGTCATTTTCCAAATCCGCCCGGCGTGCGACGCCGTCTATGCTTCGCCGATTGAGCCGTGGTCGGAATTTTTGACCGGCGCTCAAGGCAAACCGCCGGAGCCGCTCTACGATCCGCTCGCGTTTGCGATTGAAGAAGCGCACAAACGCGGGCTGGAACTGCACGCGTGGATCAATCCGTTCCGCGCGTCGCTCGCGTCAGCCAAATCGCCCGCCGCACCCAATCACATTTCGCGCACGCATCCCGAACTCATCCGCCGCTACGGCAGCGAGCTGTGGCTCGATCCCGGCGAACCCGCCGCGCGCGAGCATGTCCTGCGCGTGGTCATGGACATCGTCAAACGCTATGACGTGGACGGCGTGATGTTCGACGATTATTTTTATCCCTACCCGGAAAAAGACGCGGCGGGACGCGTGCTGGAATTTCCGGACTACGCGACGTGGAAAAAATACGGAACCGGTTTGAGCCGCGACGACTGGCGCCGGCAAAACATCGATCAATTCATCCAGACCGTTTATCAAAACATCAAGGCGGTAAAACCGCAGGTGAAATTCGGCATCAGTCCGTTCGGCATCTGGCGTCCGGGTTTTCCGGCGCAAATCAAGGGGCTCGACGCTTATGCCGGCCTTTACGCCGATTCGCGCAAATGGCTTGCGGAAGGCTGGCTCGATTATTTTTCGCCGCAGCTTTACTGGCCGGTTGACGCGCCGCAGCAGAGTTTTCCCGTGCTGTTGAATTGGTGGGTGCAACAAAATATCAAAGGCCGCAACCTTTGGCCGTCATTGAGCGCGGCGAACGTCGGCGGAAAATTTCCGGCCGGTGAAATTGCGCGGCAAATTGAAATCATCCGCGCGCAACCCGGCGCGAGCGGCGAAATTTTCTATCACTTGAAAGATCTCGTGGACAATCCCGCGCTCGCCGACATTCTGCGGGCAAAATTCGCCCAGCCCGCGCTCGTTCCCGCGTCGCCGTGGCTGGATTCCACGCCGCCGGACAAACCGAAACTCGTCGTCGCTGAATATACCCGGGACCATTTGCTGGTGCGCTGGGAGAATTCCGGCGGCGAACCCGCCTGGCTTTGGGTTCTGCAATTTCGCGGGAGCGATGACGTCTGGACGACGGAAATCCTGCCCGCAGGCCGGGCGACGGCAACTTTTCTAAATCCCATGCCGGAGGTGATTTCCATCCGCGCCGTGGATCGCGCCGGCAATTTAAGCCCGTCGGCCGCAATGGAGAAAACGGCGCCGGTTCGCGCCGGCAAGAAAATCACGACTTTGAATTAGCGGTTTTGGAAGGGCTGTAAGCCGAATTCTGTCTTTCCCGCAATGCGGAAGAGAGAATCATTTGTCTGTGCAGCCGATACCCGAAACCCGTCCCGCTTTCGCGGAACTTGGAGCGGGCCGCTCCGGAGTTTCCTATTTGGCCTTGCACCCGATGGGGTTTTCCGTGCCGCGCCGCTTACGCCGCGCGCGGTGCGCTCTTACCGCACCTTTTCACCATCACCGCCGGTTCGCGCCGTCGGCTGTCTATTTTCTGTGGCACTGTCCGTCGGAAAATCTTTCAATTTTCCGCCCGCGTGTATCTCAATCGAACGGACTTGAGTTACGCGGCATCGCGCCCTGTGGTGTTCGGACTTTCCTCTTCCGGCTCGCGCCGAAAGCGATTCTCCGCCCTTCCAAAACCGATGTTAAGCTAACGGAAATTAAAAAATTTTCAAGCCGCGGAATTAATTTTTTTAACCACAATGTCACTGAAGCGCTAAAAATTGGAAACTTGGTGACTTTGTGGTTAATTTACTCCGCGACCGCCAGCTCCATGTCGCGCGTGTAATACAAAATCCGGCCGCAGCTTGAGCAGGTCACAATCTCCTTCTGCGCCTGGCACGACACGATCAACTGCGCCTGTAATTTCATGTGGCAACCGCCGCACACGCCGTGCTGCACGCCCACGACCACGTTGTCGCCCTTGTTTTTCAACAACCGTTCGTAGCGGTTGCGCGTGGATTCGTCCACCGCCGCCGCGATTTCCGCGCGCCCGCTTTGCAGTTCCGCCAGTTCCTTTTTCAAATTGGCCTCGCGCTGGTCCAATTGTGCGACCTGGCCTTCAACCATTTTTTTTGCCTCGCTCGCCTCCGCCGTCGCGCGGACCACTTCCCTTTGCGTGGTTTCGGCCTGCTCCATCAATTCGATTTCCTGGTCCTCGATTTTGTTGATGTCACTTTTGCAGGTTTCAATTTCATGCGCGAGCGCGCGATATTCCTCGTTCTTGCGCGTCTGCAACTGCTGGTTCGCGTATTTTTCGATCTGCGATTTTTTCGCCTCGACCTCCAGTTCCAGCCGTTTGCGCTCCGACTCGATTTGCTTCACGCGGCTTTTCGCGGCGTCCAACTGCGATTGCGTCGCGGCGGCCCGGGCGCGCAGGCTCTCGCGTTCCGGGGAAAGATGGGCGAGTTCCTGTCGAACGCGATGAATTTTGCGGTCGCGGTCCTGCAAAATCAAAAGTTTCTCAATCGTATCCAGCATTGAAATGCTAAAAATAGCCGCGCGGCACACTCAAGTCAATGAATGTCCCATCGTTCTTGTCCTCGTGCTTATCGCCGCCCTCGATATTTTTTGAGTGATGAAAATGAAGATGACGATGAGGAGGATTTCAACTTGAAACCTTCAACCCGAAGGCGGAAACTCCATCCATGCGTTTCATCGGCAATGTCATCGAAAAATTGCAGCGGCATCCCAAACGCGTCGTTTTCCCCGAGGGCGACGAGCCGCGCATCCTGCAGGCCGCGCGGCAATTTTACGCGTTGCGCCTCGGCGCCCCCATTTTGCTCGGCGACCCGGCCAAGGTAAAGGAAACTGCCGCCGGTCTGAACATCTCGCTCGACGGCGTCCGCGTCATCAATCCGTCCGCCAGCGAGGATTTGGAAAATTTTTCCAACCGCTTTTTCCGTTTGCGCCGCGAAAAGGGCCTGCGCGCCACCGAAGCGCGCGAGGCGATGCTCCAGCCGAATTATTACGGCGCGATGATGCTGGCGATGCACCAGGCGGACGGCCTGGTTTCCGGCGCGTCACACATCACCGGCAGCGTGCTGCGCCCGCTCTTTCAAATCATCAAGCCCGCGCCCGACATCAAGGCGGCCTCGTCCTGCATGGTCATGGAAGTCGAGGACACGCGCATCGGCGAGGCCGGCGTTTTGTTCATGGCCGACTGCGGCGTCATTCCCGACCCGACGGTTGACCAGCTGGCCGACATCGCCGTTTCCACCGCCCGGCTCGCGCGGCATTTGCTCGGCGTGAAACCGCGCGTGGCCATGCTTTCCTTTTCGACCAAGGGCAGCGCGTCGCATCCGAGCGTCGGCAAAGTCCAGGCCGCCACCGCGCAGGCCCGGCGCAAGGCGGAGCAATTATTTTTGGAGGCGGACTTCGACGGCGAATTGCAGGTGGACGCCGCGCTCATTCCCGAGGTGGCCGAACGCAAATTGCGCGAAAGCAAGGTCGCCGGCCGCGCGAACGTCCTGATTTTTCCCGACCTCAATTCCGGCAACATCGCCAGCAAACTCGTCGGCCTCGTCGGCCATGCCAAGGCTTACGGCCAGATTTTGCTCGGCCTCAACCGCCCCGCCGCCGACGTTTCGCGCGGATCCAGCGCGCACGACATCATCGGCGTCGCCGCGATTATCGGCGTCCAATCCACCGATTACCAGAAACTCTATCCGGGCGCGGACTCGCACTTGCCGGGCGAATAAATGAACACGACCACGCCGCGCGTCTTCATCGCTGCCACGCGCCAGAACGACGGCAAAACCACCGCGTCGCTCGGCCTCATCGCGGCATTGCAGCAGAATTTTCCGCGCGTCGGCTACATCAAACCCGTCGGCCAGCGCTTTGTCGAAATCGAGGAGCAGAAGATTGACGAGGACACCGTGCTCATGGACGCGGTGTATCGCCTGAACTGCCCGCTCGTGGACATGAGTCCCATCGCCGTCGAACCGGATTTCACGCGCAAATACCTGCTCGCCGCGAACAACGATGCGCTCGTCAAAAAAATCCAGGATTCCTTCGACCGCGTCGCCTGGGAAAAGGACTTCGTGCTGTGCGAAGGCAGCGGCCACGCCGGCGTCGGCTCCGTTTTCGATTTGTCCAACGCGCGCGTCGCCAAGCTGCTCGGCGCCAAAGTCATCATCATTTCGCAGGGGGGCATCGGCAAGCCGATTGACGAAATCGCACTCAACCAGGCGCTCTTCGAAAAGGAAGGCGTCGAAATCATCGGCGTCATTTTGAACAAGGTGCTCGGCGAAAAAGTGGATTACGTCAGCGATTTCGCGCGGCGCGGCCTGAAGCGCAAGGGCCTCGACCTGCTCGGCGTTTTGCCGCACGAGCAGCTTTTGAGCAATCCGTCCATTGACTTGATCCGCGAGGAATTGCGCGCCGAACTGCTCAACTCGCCGACGACGCTGAACACACTCGTGGACGACGTGGTGGTCGGCGCGATGGGCGCACACAATGCCATGAAATTCTTCAAGCGCGGCGTCCTGCTCATCACGCCCGGCGACCGCGAGGACATAGTGCTGGCGGCCTGCGCGAACCTGGAAACGGAGGGCACGGAAAAAATGGCGGGCATCATCCTGACCGGCGGCCTGCGCCCCAACGAGGACGTTTTGAAAATCATCCGCACCGTGCCGATCCCCTTTTTGCTGGCGAAACTGGACAGCTATCAGGTGGCGTCCAAAGTCCACAACTTGACGGTCAAGACGCGGCCGAACGACGCGGAAAAAATCGCGCTCATCCGCGACCTCGTCGCCCAGAACGTGAACGTGAAGAAAATCATCGGGGCGCTGTGAAAATCAATCCCGCATTAAAAAATTTGCCGGTGTATCAGCCGGGCCGGCCGATTGAAGAAGTCGCGCGCGAGCTCGGCCTGCCCGCGGACTCCATCATCAAGGTCGCGTCCAACGAAAATCCATTCGGCCCGTCGCCGCTGGCCGTCGCGGCGATGCAAAAGGCGATTGGCGGCGTGAATCTTTATCCGGACGGCAACGCATTTTATCTCAAACAAAAACTGGCGGACAAGCTGGGTGTCGAGCCGGCGAATTTGATTTTGGGCAACGGCTCGAATGAAATCATCGAATTTGTCGCGCACGCGCTGCTCGCGCCGGGGGATGACGTGGTCATTTCGCAATTTTGTTTCGCGATTTATCCCATCGTCGCCAAGATGGCCGGCGCGAACGTCGTCACGGTGCCGGCGAAAAATTACGGTCACGATTTGCCGGCGATGCTGCGCGCCGTCACGCCGCGCACGAAAATTATTTTTGTCGCCAACCCGAACAATCCCACCGGCACGCTCGCGCCGCGCGAGGAACTCATCAAATTCGTCAACGACGTGCCGGACGACGTGCTGCTGGTGATGGACGAGGCTTACATCGAATTTTTGGACGACGCGGTGGATTTGGTTTCGCTCGTGCGGCTCGGCGCGCGGAAGAACCTGGTTTTGATGCGGACATTCTCGAAAATTTACGGGCTGGCGGGATTGCGGATCGGTTACGGCATCGGGAATGCCGACTTCATTTCCGCGCTGGAAAAAGTCCGGCAGCCGTTCAACGTGAATCTGCTTGCGCAGGTTGCCGCGCTCGCCGCGCTGGACGACGTTGAGCACGTCCGCAAAACGCGCGCGAACAATTTCGCCGGGCTGGATTTTTTCGAGCGGGAGTTCCACGAGTTGAAACTGGAATTTGTGCCGTCGCACGCGAATTTTGTTTTGGTCCGCGTCGGCGACGGGCAGATGGTTTTCGAAGCGATGCAAAAGCAGGGCGTGATTGTCCGGCCGATGGGCGGCTATCAATTGCCGGAGTGGATTCGCATTTCCATCGGCACGCCGCAGGAGAACGAGCGGTGCCTCGGCGCGTTGAAAATGGCGCTGGGCGGGAAATAATTTGTTTGAATCCCGCGCCAAACCGATTACTTATTCTGCGCTGAAATGAAACTGACCGACTTGCGGGGCATCCTGCAATACATTCCGCAGTTCCGCGAGAAGACGTTCGTCCTCGCGGTGGACGGCGCCATTGTCACGGACGAAAATTTCGCGACGCTGCTGCTGGACGTGGCGGTGTTGCGCTCGTTGAACATCCGCGTGGTGCTGGTGCATGGCGCGTCGGCGCAAATCCGCGCGCTTGGCGAAGAACAAAAAATTAATCCATCCGACCTTGCGGGCGCTGGAATCACCGATGCCGCAACACTCAAGCTCGCGCTGACCGCCGCGAACCGGCTCACGCATGAAATTCTCGAAGGACTTTCGGCGAACGATTTGCGCGCGGCGAGCACAAACGTCATCATCGCGCATCCAATGGGCATTATCCAGGGCGTGGACCATTTGTTCACCGGCAAGGTCGAGCGCGTGGACACGGCGCTGCTGCAAGCCTTGCTGGCGCAGGATGTCGTGCCGGTCATCCCGCCGCTCGGCTTCGACGGCGACGGCAAAACGTATCGCGTCAATTCCGACGGCGTCGCGGTCGCGGTGGCGGACGCGCTCAAAGCGATCAAGTTAATTTTCATCACGGCGAACGACGGTTTGATTTACAACGGCCAGTTGATCCGGCAAATGCTGGTGGCCGAGCTGGAAAAGTTGTTGCAGCAAAACAGCGCGGGGTTCGCGCCGGAACTTTTGTCGAAGGCGCAGCACGCCGCGCTCGCGTGCAAGGCGGGGATTCCGCGCGTCCACGTCATCAACGGCAAGGTGGACGAGGGGCTGCTCGCCGAGGTTTTTTCCAACGACGGCATCGGCACGCTGATTTACGCGAACGAATACCAGCAAATCCGGCCGGCGAAGAAGAAGGACATCCGCGCGATTCAATTGCTGACGAAGGCCGCCGTGGAGTCCGACGAACTGGTCAAGCGCACGCGCGCGGTGATTGACAAAAGCCTCGGCGATTATTTTATTTTTGAGATCGATAAAAATCCGGTCGCGTGCGTGGCGTTGCACGTTTATCCCGAACAGAACAAGGGCGAGCTGGCATGTCTTTACGTTGCGTCGTCGCACGAAAATCAGGGCATCGGGCGCAAGCTGATTCAATACGTCGAAAACAAGGCGCGTGAAATGGGCCTGGGCGAGCTGCTCACGCTCTCGACGCAGGCGTTCACATATTTTCAATCAAAGGGCGGCTTTGCCGAAGGCACGCCGGACGATTTGCCGCCCGCGCGCCGGGAAAAATACGAGCAGAGCGGAAGAAATTCCAAAGTGCTGGTGAAGAAATTAAAGTGAGGCATGAACGTGCCGGAAAAATTGTCGCAGGTTTGTGCGCGCCTGAAAATTTCACCCACGCAATTTGTTTTAGTGGTATCCATCCCTGATCAAACCGTTTCGCTTTTTGAGCAAAACAAATTCGTAAAAGGATTTCCCTGCTCCACTTCGCGTTTCGGCATCGGGCAGGCGGAAGGCTCGAATTGCACGCCGCTGGGATTGCATCGCATCGTGGAAAAAATCGGCGTGGGTGCGCCGGCGGGAACGGTTTTCAAAGCGCGCCAGGCCGTCGGGCATACGTCGCAGCCGGAATTTGCGGACGCCAAAATCACCACGCGCATTTTTTGGCTGGAAGGACTCGAACCTGGCTTTAACCGAGGCGGCGCGGTGGATTCGCACACGCGTTACATTTACATTCACGGCACGGCGGACCAGGCGAGCATCGGCAAACCAACTTCGTGCGGCTGCATTCATCTGGCCGACGCGGACTTGGTTCCGCTCTTTGATTTGCTGCCAAGCGGAACGCTGGTTTGGATTTCTGAAAAATAATTCAGAATTTACGATTTACGATAGCGATTTATGCGCCGCCGGTGAAATCGCTGGTGACTCGCAAACCGCAATTGGGTTTGACTTTGTGAAATAATTCACGAATTTGGGGTTGTGTTTGTGCGATTCTGCAAATATCTGGCGAAATTTCTGGTGGTGGCCGCGCTGGTTCTGACCCTTGGCGCGCACTGGGCGCTGCTGCAAACAGTCGCATGGACGGCGATGCTCGCGAACAATTTGCGCATGCACTCGTTTTCCGAATCCGTGTGCCGCACGTTCGACGGCAAACATCCCTGCTCGATTTGCCTGGCCATCGCCGCCGCAAAAAAATCAGAGAGCAAAAACGCCTTCACCTTCCAAACGCAAAGGCTGGAATTTCCGCCGCTCAAAGAAAGCATTGCCTTGATTGCGCCGTCGCAGTTTGAACTTTTGCCGCAGAAAAATTTTTCCGCCGAATCTGTTTCGCAAAAGCCGCCAACGCCTCCACCGCGAGGATTCTTCGTTTGATTCGTTTCTGAAACGGGAGGGATGGCGCGTCGCCGTCCCAAGTTAAAATGATTGGGTTTGGCGTCCGATTTCGCTTCAACGCGACCGGAATTGCCGGCCCTCCCCAAGAGTTCCTTTAACCTTGGGAACGTCTTCGTGCGTTCCCGCAATTTGGAGGTTTGAAAATGAAAAACAGAAAAAGAAAATTGGCAGTTTTGAAAAATGGACGCGGCCGGCTGGCCGCTTCCAGCGCGGTTTTTGCAGTGGTTGGCTTGGGCGCGGCAGCCGCCCACGCGCACGGATTTGTCGGCGATCGTTTTTTTCCACCGACGATTGCCACCGACGATCCGTTTGCGACGGACGAATTGTTGTTGCCGTCGGTCTCGTATTTCAAAAGCGCCGACAGTCCGCCGATTGGCACGACGGACGTCGGATTTGAATTCGACAAGGAAATTTTTCCGAAATTCGCGCTGGGCATTTCGGGAGATTGGCTGGATCAAACTCAAGCCGGTCAGCCGTCGGCCAACGGTTGGGATGATTTTGTCTTAAGTGCAAAATATCAATCTCTCTGGCAAAGCGACGAGCACGAGGCCATTATTTCCGTCGGCGCGGAATGGGAAATCGGCGGCAGCGGCAGCAAACAAGTCGGCGCGGATCCCACCAGCACCTTCACACCGACAATTTATTTCGGCAAAGGCTTCGGCGATTTGCCCGACGCGCTGTCGTACGCGCGGCCATTCGCACTCACCGGCACGCTTGGCGAGGATTTGCCCACCAGCGCGGAACCCAACAATCTGGAATGGGGTTTGGCTTTGGAATACAGCCTGCCTTATTTGCAATCGCAGGTGAAGGACATCGGCTTGCCCGCGCCATTCAAGGATATGATTCCACTCGTGGAATTTTCCTTCACGTCGCCGGAAAACCGCGATGGTGGCGAAACGACCGGCACAATCAATCCGGGCGTCCTTTACGAAAGCAAATACTTCCAAATCGGCGCCGAAGCCATCGTTCCGGTCAACAATGCGTCCGGCCACGATGTCGGCGCGATTGTTCAACTGGAAATCTTCATAGACGACATCTGGCCGAAAGTATTCGGCCATCCTCTCATTGGTAGCGACAATTGAAATTCTGAAACTGAAAAACAAAACCATTCTGAAAATTATGAAAACAAATTCAATTCAACGTTGGTCCCTGATCGGCGTCTTCTTTCTGGCGCTGCAATCCACGGCATGGGCGCATGCGTTTCTCGATCACGCCGAGCCGAAAGTGGGCAGCACCGTCACTAATTCACCAGCCGAAGTAAAAATCTGGTTCACGCAGGAGTTGGAGCCGGCGTTCAGTTCAATCGAAGTGCAAAACGCGCAAGGCAAGGAAGTGGACAAAAAAGACGTGCATGTGGATGCCAAGGACAAATCGCTGCTGGAAGTTTCGCTGCCGCAACTTCCGGCCGGCACTTACACAGTGGCGTGGCACGTCGTCTCGGTGGACACGCACCGGACCCAGGGCCACTTTGAGTTCACCGTCAAATAATCAACACCAAAAGCAGGCATGACGACGGAATTTTTGGTTTTGACACGGGCCGTTCATTTCGGCGCGTGCCTGCTTTTCTTCGGCATTTTTGCGTTTGACCGGTTCACAGCGGCTTCAATTCTTGCCGACGGCAAAATCGAAGCCGCCACTTTTTGGAAATCACGCGTTCGTGCTGCCGGCATGATTTTGCTGCCGGTGATTTTTATTTCGGGAATTTCCTGGTTCATTTTGGTGGCGATGACGATGAGCGGCGAGCCGCCTCAACTGGAAATTTTGAAAATTGTCTGGACGCAAACGGAATTCGGAACGGTTTGGAAATGGCGGTTGATTATCTGGCTCGCCGTCGTTGTGCTTTTCATCTTTTCCCAATCGCGGATTCCATTTCATCAAACTTTGGCCTGGCTACAATTGCTTTTCGGCGGCGTTTTGCTCGGCAGCCTGGCTTGGGCGGGGCACGGCCTTGAGGATTCGCACTGGCATTTGCTCGCGGACATTTTGCATTTGCTCGTTGCCGGAGCCTGGCCAACGGGATTGCTGCCGTTCGCGCTGCTCCTGCGAAAACTGCGCCGGACTTCGGAACCAGCCATTGTTCCGCTCGTCCGCCGGTTCTCGGCCATGAGCCTGGGCAGCGTGGCGTTGTTGACTCTGACCGGCTGGGTGAACGCCTGGTTTTTGGTCGGCTCGTTTTCCAATTTGTTTGAGCAAACTTACGGCAGGGTTTTATTGCTCAAAATTGCGCTTTTTATTTTTGCGGTGGCCATCGGCGCGGTGAATTTGCTGCGGCTCAAACCGCGTCTTTCAACTGGAAATTCCCAAACCCAGATTTTCGGACTGACGGCGGCGCAACTGCAATTCAATGTCCAAATGGAATTATCCCTGGGAACGGCCATCGTGATCGTCGTGGCCATTTTGGGAATTTTGCCGCCGGCCGTTCATTAAAAATTTGCCATGCCCAAAACCGCTCAAATCAAAAAACGAAACGAAGAAAAGGCGTTCTTCTGGTTTGCGCTTGGCCTGTCCGTTCCCGTGGGAATCGGTTTTTGCGCGCTGCTTTACGCAGTGAGTCATCGCAACCCAACGCCGGAATCCTTTTATGACAGCCTGCCGGACACGCCACCGGTCGTCATCCAGCCTGATCACCCGCGTCAACTGGTCAATTTTTCCCTCACCAACCAGACCGGACACGCCATCACGCGGGCGGATTTGAATGGCAAATTTCTCGTGGTGAGTTTTTTGTTCACCAGTTGCTCGCTGACCTGTCCCATCGTGAGCCGGCAGATGGAAGAAATCCAGCAACTCACCACCAATCAGCCGGACGTGCAGCTCGTGTCGTTGACGGTGGACCCGGAGGACGACACCGTGCCGGTGCTGGCGCAATACGGCGAGCGTTACGGCGCCGACACGAACCGCTGGCTGTTTCTCACCGGCGACGAGGCGACGGTGGAAAAATTGATTGGAACCAGCTTTCTGTCGCCGGACACCAACGACCTTTTCTCCTTCATGCCGGGCAATTTTGCCAACATCGAGCGCATCGCCGTGGTGGGCCCGCAGGGCAAGGTGCGGGCTTATTTTGACGGATTAAACAACAACGTGGCCACTGCGGTCGTTGCCGAAATCAACCGTTTGCGAAAATAAATTTTACGAAACCAAAAATGAAACCAACAACCAAAGGAAAAATTATGAAAAACCTGAACCTCCTCTGCGCCTTGCTGCTCTTTGCAGTCATCGGCACCCGTTCAATCTTTGCCGCGCCCGATGCCGGCAATCAAACCACGCATTCCTATTCCGCACGCGGCGTTGTGGAAAAAATTGCGCCCGACCACCAGCAGGTCACCATCCATCATCAAGCCATTCCCGGCTACATGATGGAGATGACGATGGATTTTCCCGTGCAAAACACCAACGAACTGAACGGCATTTCGCCGGGAGATGAAATCACCTTCACGCTCGTCGTGAACCAAACCAACGACTGGGTGGAAAATATTCAGCGCACCGGGCACACCGATAAAATCATGAACATGACCAGCACCATGAACATGGCCCGCAACCGTTTTACTCAACTCAAGCCGGGAGATTTGCTGCCGGACGGCGAACTGCTGACGGAAAATGACCAGCGCATTCATCTGTCCGATTTTCGCGGCAAGGCCGTGGCTTTCACGTTTTTCTTCACGCGCTGCCCGTTGCCGAATTATTGTCCGCTGATGAACCGGAATTTTGCCGCGACGCGGGACTTGATTTTATCCATGACCAATGCGCCAACCAACTGGGAGTTGCTTTCGATTTCCTTTGACCCCGGATTCGACACACCCAAAACGCTGGCCAGTTACGCCGGTTTTTATCGCGGCGAAAACACCAACCACTGGCTTTTCGCCGCTGCGACCACCAACACGCTCGCCGAATGGGCACCATGCGTCGGCTTGATCGTTATGCGTCAAGGAAACAACATTTCGCATAACTTGCGAACCATCGTGCTCAATCCCAAAGGCCGGATTTTTCGCCAGTTCGACGGCAATCAATGGACGCCGCAGCAACTGGCTGGCGCGATTCTGGACGCGACACATGGGCCGATGCAAATGACCTCGCTGCCAGCCCGCGCGCCAATGAATTGAATGAAAGAGCCAAAGCCAAAACGCGATTCGGGCGACAGCCGCCAAGGAGGTTGGGATGGAGAATCCCGATGAAGAAACGGCTGTCCGCCCGAATCAAAATCAAATCCGGATTAAAACGCGCCCGTCGCACGATCCAATCCCAATCATTCATATAAAAGAGCTAACTGGATTTTTTCGTTCCGTAATGGAAACCGGTTTCGTCCTCGTAACCGACCGGCAACAGAAATTCAACGGCCTTGCGCCACTTCACGGAAATCCGGGTTGGCGCCCCGCCCGACGGCGTGGGCCGCTGAAGGAGAGTGATGCCCATCGGCAGGGACGCGACTGCTTCGTCGCCTCGCTCTGTCATTTGATGGCCAATAATCATGACGCAAGCATCGACGAAAATGCCAAAACCTGCTCACCATTTATTGTCAACTGATTAGCAAAAATTGCTTGGTTGCCGGAAGCCCTTTCCTGCCGGAACGTTTGCGGCGGCGCTCCGCTCAAACTTCACTCTTTTCAGTTTGGCGTTTTGGCTTACCTTCTTTCCTCATGACTTTGACGGAGCAGATGACGCAGGTGGCCAAACAGGCCAGGGCTGCGTCGCGCGAACTCGCGAAACTTTCCACGCGCGAGAAGAACGACTGCCTGCTCGCGATGGCCTCAGCACTCGAGAAAAATTCCGCCGCCATCAAGGAGGCCAATGCGCTCGATATGGAAGCCGCAGCGAAAAATGGCTTGTCCTCCGCCATGCTCGACCGGTTGAAGCTTGACGACAAACGAATTTCCGCAATGGCGAAAGGGCTGCGCGACGTCACGGCTCTCCCCGATCCGGTTGGAAGAATTTTGGACGAGCGCGTCCGGCCAAACGGATTGAAGCTGCGAAAAGTTTCCACGCCGATTGGTGTCGTCGTCATCATTTATGAATCACGTCCGAACGTAACCGCCGACGCCGCGAGCCTTTGCTTCAAATCGGGCAACGCAACGATTTTGCGCGGTGGCCGGGAGGCGATGAATTCCAATCAAATCATCGCCGCGACGATGATTGACGCCGGAAAGAAAACGCTTGCGCAATTTCCCGGACACGCGATTCAAGTCGTGCCCGTTATCGACCGCGAGGCGATTCCCATTTTGCTTTCGCTCACACAATATGTTGATTTGTGCATGCCGCGCGGCGGCGAAGGGCTGATTCGCGCCGTGGCCGAGTGCAGCAAGGTCCCGGTCATCAAGCATTACAAGGGGGTTTGCCACGTTTTTGTGGACGCCGACGCCGATTTGAAAATGGCGGAAGAAATTGCCATGAACGCCAAGGCCCAGCGGCCCGCCGTCTGCAACGCGATGGAAACCCTGCTCGTGGATAAAAAAATTGCCGAACAATTCCTGCCCGCCATCGGCGCCAAACTGTTTGAGAAGCATGTTGAGATTCGCGGCGATGAAACGACGCTCGCCAGTTTGAAACCTCAAGCTGCAAATTTCAAATCGGCGAAGGTCAAGCCGGTTGCGGAGCAGGATTATTTCACGGAATACAACGACTACATTTTGAACGTGCGCGTGGTGGACGGCGTGAAGCAGGCGATTGACCACATCAATTTTTACGGTTCGGCGCATTCGGACAGCATCGTCACGAAAAACGAGGTGCACGCGAAACAATTCCTCGCCGAAGTGGATTCGGCGGCAGTTTATTGGAACGCCTCGACGCGGTTCACCGACGGCGGCGAGTTCGGCATGGGCGCGGAAATCGGCATCAGCACCGACAAAATCGGCGCGCGCGGCCCGATGGGTCTGGACGAGTTGACCAGCTACAAATGGATTGGCATTGGCAATGGCCAAATCCGAACGTAAATTTCCGTGAGCGCAGAAAACTTTTCTCCCGCCGCGCGCGCAAAATTCATCCGCGAACAAATCCCCGCGAACGGACTTTTTGCCGGACTGAACTGGCGCATTTCGACGGCGCCTTTTCTGCTCGAGGAAAATCTGGCAAGGGAAATCGAATCGTTAGGGCGCGTGCTGTTTCAATTTTATCGCGCGGTCAATCTGCTTTACCGCAGAAGCGTCGAAGGCAAACAGCCGGAATGGATCTCGCGCTGGCTCGATTTGGGCAAGCCGCGCGAATTGATTGAGCTTCAACGTTCACCCGTTTTCAGGAACGATTTTCCGCGCGTCATCCGCCCGGATGTTCTGCTGACGGAAAACGGTTTCAGCATCACGGAACTGGATTCGGTTCCGGGCGGCATTGGACTGACGGCATGGTTGAATAAAACCTATTCGAAGTCCGAAGTGAGAAGTGGGAAGGGCGAGCTGATTGGCGGTGCGGACGGAATGATTCGAGGATTTGAAGGCATTTTCAGCAATGCGAAAACAACTCACATCGTCGGCTCCGAGGAAGCGGCGACTTATAAGCCGGAAATGGAGTGGATTGCGGAACAATTAAATCATAACGCGAATTCAAAATTCAAAATTCAAAATTCAAAATTTGAAGATTTTTCCGATGGCGACGCGGTTTATCGTTTTTTCGAGTTGTTTGATCTGGCGAACGTGGCGAACTCGACGAAAATTTTCCAAATGGCCGTGGAAAGGAAAATCCGCCTCACGCCGCCGCCCAAGCCGATTTTTGAGGAAAAAATGCTGTTCGCGCTTTTGTGGAACCGAAACCTGCAAAATTTCTGGCGGCAGGAACTGGGCGAAAGTTTTTTTGCGCGGCTGAAAAAAGTAATTCCTTACACCTGGCTCGTGGATCCGGCGCCGTTACCGCCGCACGCAGCGATTCCCGAATTGAATTTGACCGATTGGCAGCAATTAAAAATGTTTTCACAGCGCGAGCGTGAATTGATTTTGAAAATTTCCGGCTTTTCGGAAAAGGCTTGGGGTGCTCGCGGCGTCTTTTTCGGCGGCGATTTGTCGCAAGCCGATTGGAGTGCGGCCGTGGATGAGGCAATGTCCGGTTTTGGGAAATCGCCGTTCGTTTTGCAACGCTACGAAAAACCAAAACTCATCGAGGCGCAGTGGTTCGATTTTGAAAAAAATGAACTCGTGTCGATGAAGGGCCGCGCGCGTTTGTGTCCGTATTATTTTGTCAGCGGCGAAGGCGATTCGGCGCGCCCGCAATTGGGCGGCGTGCTGGCGACGATTGTTCCCGCCGACAAGAAAATTGTTCACGGCATGACCGACGCCGTTCTTGTACCTTGTTCGATGGAGCGTCACGGCGCGCGTGTCGCGTAACCTGTTTCCGCTTGGCCGCGTCTTTGAATCCGAAATTCAACCATGAAAAAATCCACACTGGCCATCCTTTCCGCCGTTGCATTGGCATTCGGCGTTTCGATTATTTCCGCCAAAGCCGCTGATACGACTGGCACAAATTCCGCCGGCGCGATTTATGCCGGCTTCATCCTTCAACCTCTTAAGTTCGAGGTTCAACATCCCTACAATTTGAAACTCGAAGATCGTTATTCCTACGACAAGGCCACCGATACGCACGATTTCTGGGTGCTGGACACCGACAAACCCCACGCGCCGCCGCCGAACAGGACCGAGCCACGGACCGAAATGCGCATCCTAGACGATTACAAGGCCGGCTCTGGACTTCATATGATGGATTGCGACATGTTCATCACGCCTGGCACGTTCGCGTGCATCAGCCAGGTGTTCGGCGGTACAGGGCCGATGTGTATCATCATCGTGGACACGAACGGCACCATTTCTGACCTGCGCACCCACGCCGTCATCGCCAGGAACATGAACGGCAAATGGTTTCACTGGACCATTATTCACAACCCCGACGCCATTGGCCCCGGCGCGGTCAAAGTCTATATTGACGGCAAGCTCGCCAGTGACAAAATTTCCGGCAGCAAGGCGAAATTCTTCTACTTCAAAATCGGCGTTTATTCCCGGAAAGGCTCGAATCGTAACGAAATCAAAGTCCGAAACCTGAAGTATTTCATCAAGCCTCCCGCTGCGATAGTTAAAATCATTTGAACGTCACTCACACCGTTCTAGTCCGACCGGGAAGCACGGATTCGATTCCAAGATTTTAACGCGGCATTTCCCGGTCTGCCGGTGGTCAGTCCCGGCGACTCAACCTTTTTTGGGATGGCCTTCGAGCAAATCCTGAAACGCCGGCAAAATCTGATTTCCCTCCACCAAGTCCGCCAGCAACCGGCTTCCAACTGCCGCCGGCGAAAACACCAAATCGGCCCGCGCCAATTTCAAACGTCGAATCGAAAGTGCCGAGCTGGCCACCGCCAACACCCGCACGTCGGGGTTCAGGTCCTTGGCGCCAAGCGCGATGAAGGCATTTTCGCCGTCGTCTTCGCGCGCGGCGATGACCATGCGGGCATTTTGGATGCATGCCTGCCGCAACACGGCGTCGTTTGTCGCGTCGCCTTCGATGACATGCGCGGACGTTTCTGTTTCGGCCTTGGCAGCCACGATCTGGATGAAGGTCACGCCGCGTTGCTTGAGTTCCTCGGCGGTATTGCGCGCGATGGCACCTTCACCGACCAGAATGACATGATTTTTTGCTTCCATTTTTTTTTCCTTTGGGTTGAAGAGGCGATTGAGTTCACCCGAAATTTTCGGTCCCAGCGCCGAAGCGATGGCGCTGGCGAAGACGCCGAGGCCAATGACGAGCAGCGACATGGCAAACCAGCGCGACGCCGGTGTCGCGGGAACGATGTCGCCGTAGCCGACAGTGGAAAGCGTGATAACGGTATAATAAAAAGCGTCGGTCCAATTTTGAATCAATGGCTTGAAATCGTTGCGGAGCAAAAAACTTCCAATCGTGCCATAAGCCAAAACCGCCAAAATGCCACTGACGGAAAACAGAAGGCTGGCCAGAATGGTCCGATGCGTGAAATAACGTTTCGCCCACAACAAGGCAATCAGCAGGACGGCTTGGAGCACCAGGCTCCCGCCCCAATTTTTTTGCGCCACGTTGACGGCAACCGTAATGACCAGCAACGAAACCGACAATGTCCACGCCGACACCAGCCGCCACAACAAACCGATGCCCGCCAGCACGAGCATCAGTCCGAGAATAATCTGCGCCGAGCCACCCAGCGTCGACAACGAGTCGGCCAGGCCGTTGAGGGCGCGCACACGCTGAAACGCCGTCAATGGCAGGCTTAATCCATCCATGATATTGAGAAAGCCGACAAATGCTAGGACCGCCGCCAACGGCACGTGCGGCCACAGGGTGGCGAATTGCTTTTGGCCGGGAAAGCCGTGTCCGCGCGTCAGGAAACTTGGCGGTTTCGAATCTTTCATGGAAACTTTTCAATACAATCGTTATCGTCAGCGTGAGTTCGACAGGTTCCATCATAACACTCGCATCATTTTTCGCCACCTCTCAAAGTCGTATTCACCAGGCGCGAATGCAATGGCACTTTGATGCGGTCAAGAATTGCTGGTGATGTGTGCAACCAAAACCTTTGGCTCCAATGGCGGACCAAAGCAGAATCGGCGGCGGAAATACTCTGGTCAGAATCAATCGCGTGTTAGCACACTGTGTCTTCGCTCACAATTTGTCCAGTTTTGACATGTCCAGTGTCCAAATCAACGTAAAAATTGACGACGCCGGCTTTTCGGCGCACACTTGCTTCCATGATGCCCGCCGGGAATATGGAACCACGCATCGCTCGGAATCCGGGATTGCCTCTTGGCACCGACAGCTTTATGAATATGACTCCAACTTGAATCTTCGATGATAGCTAGTCTTGCTTCAATGTTTCCAACTTCCAAAGCAAGTTAGCCTTTCAGCTTAGTAAATCAGGCTTCGCAGCAAACGCATCGTATTTTCTTAATTGGCTGTTGCAGCAAACTCCGGATGCTATGTATTGTTGGGTTCGACTTACGTAGATAGTCGCAAGATGAGATTTGAGCAGTTGGTGAGACGAATGAACGGGGCATTGGGAAGCCAGCTTGATTAATGGAAAATCCACTATGGGAACGAAAGCATTTGTAACCGGAGCCGGCGGATTTATCGCCAGTCATTTGGTGGAGGCATTGCTCGAGCGCGGCTGGAACGTCACTGCGTTAATCCATTACAACAGCCGGGCCAATTGGGGCTGGCTTGAACCACATCACCACCGTGCGCCGCTGAATTTGAAGATTGTGCTTGGCGACATTACGGATTCGTTTCAGCTTCGCGAAGCACTCGATAGTTGTGAAGTCGTGTTTCATCTGGCGGCACTGATTGCGATTCCCTATTCCTACCACGCACCGGCGTCGTATTTGCAAACCAACGTGGTCGGCACACTGAATCTCGCCGAAGCCGCGCGCAAAAGCGGCGTAAAACGGTTTGTGCATACTTCAACCAGCGAGGTTTACGGCACTGCGCGCCGCACGCCGGTGGATGAAGAACATCCACTGCAGGGACAATCGCCTTATTCGGCGTCCAAAATTGCCGCCGACAAATTGATTGAAAGCTTTGTTTGTTCATACGGATTGCCTGCCGTCACCGTGCGGCCGTTCAACACCTATGGCCCGCGCCAGTCGGCCCGCGCGGTGATCCCAAGCATCATCGCCCAGGCTCTGCACGGAAATTCCATACGGCTCGGTTCGCTGGACACAATCCGCGATCTGACATTTGTTTCCGACACGGTCGAAGGGTTCATCCGCGCCGCTGAAGCTGACGACGTGACCGGCCAGGTCATCAATCTTGGAACCGGCGAAGCCGTCAGCATTCAAGAATTGGCGCAGACCATTTTCAAACTGCTCGGAGTCGCTCCAGCCATCGTCGCTGATCCGAAACGCCTGCGTCCCTCCGCCAGCGAGGTGCAGAGGTTGGTCAGCGACAACAGCAAGGCGGCAAAATTGCTGGGCTGGCGTCCGGTAGTTTCTCTTCAAGACGGATTAAGCCGGACTATTGAATGGATGCGAAATCACGCGGAATTATATCGCCCGGAGGAATACACCCTATGAAAGCCGTGATTCTGGCCGGAGGCCGCGGCACGCGCCTGGCGCCATATACAACTGTCCTGCCAAAGCCGCTTGTGCCGGTCGGCGAGATCCCGATTTTGGAAGTGATCATCCGCCAGTTGATTGCCAATGGTTTTGAAAGCGCAACGCTGACTCTCGGTCATCTCGGGGAATTGATCCGCGCCTTTTTTGCCGCGCAAAAAACTTTAAGCAAGCAAATTAATTTACAATTCGTGGATGAAGAACAGCCCACTGGCACCGCCGGTTCGCTTCGGCTGGTCCCGGATTTGCCGGAAACATTTCTCGTGATGAACGGCGACGTGTTGACCACGATTGATTATTTGCGCCTGATTAATTTTCACCGCGAAAGTGGCGCGTGGCTGACCATCGCCAGCCATCGGAAGCAAGTCAACATTGATCTGGGCGTAATGCAAATTCAGGACGGCGAAGTCACCGGCTACATCGAAAAACCACAATATGAATATCCCGTCAGCATGGGAATTTACATCTACGACCGGCGGGCGTTGGAATACATTCCGCCCGGCCGGCATTTCGATTTTCCGGAACTTGTTTTGAAATTGCTGGCCCACAAAAAAAAGGTCGCCTGTTTCGAATCGGATGCCATCTGGCTGGACATCGGCCGGCGGGAGGATTACGAAGCCGCCCAGAAACTATTCGAACAAAACCAGGATCAATTTCGCATGGCCGGCTGGCCCAAAACGACTCCGGCAGCAGAGAAGTGAAAATATCGAATCGTTCATTTTCGCGCGGCGACGATTCTTCCCACTGGCTGGTGCTGGGATCGTCCGGATTTATTGGCCGCGCCGTATTTGCAATTCTCAAAGCCCGCGATTATCGGATTTTTGGAGCCGGTCGGTCAGCTCCGTTGCCGGACGCTGCCGCTGGAAAATCCTGGCACGCCATTGATATTTTTGACTCTGATAATTTCCGCGCGCTCCTGCGAAAGCTGCAACCTTCAATTTTGCTGAACGCCGTTGGATGTTTCCCAGCGGTTGCCGGCACCGATTTGAAAGATTTTTATGTTCGCAGCACCAAAATAATTCTTGAAGCGGTGCGGGCTGAACAGCCGGCCTGCCGCGTTGTGTTGCTCGGTTCCGCCGCCGAATACGGCAATTCACCGGAAGCAGGCTCGTCCGAAACCAATGCGCCGCGCCCGCTTTCGGATTACGGTCGCGCGAAGTGCGAACAATTTGAAATATCCCGCCGGTTCGCGGCAAAGGGTCTGGACGTAATCACAGCGCGTTTGTTCAATCCCGTCGGTCCCGGCCAAGGCAGCCATTTTTTCGCGGGAGCATTGCTGGAGCGGATTCGGCAGGGCGAACATTCACCGCAGGTGCATTCCGCAAATCATGTCCGCGACTGGATTGACGTGCGGGACGTTGCCCGTGCGTTCGTGACACTGGCGGAATCGCCCAAGCCGCCGGCGGTGGCGAATGTTTGCACCGGAAAAAGCCGGACCGTGGAATTTGTCGCCAGCCTCATCGGACGCCTGACCGGCGCGGAAATTAAAGCTGAACCCGGTGAAATATCGCCAAATGTGCTCTGGCGAAGCATCGGCAACCCGGAACGGATGTTCAATCTCGGCTGGCGGCCTCAACACAATCTGGCCGAAAGTCTGGCCGACCAATGGCGGCTTCTTTTGTGAAATCAAAACTCCGCAACCATCTCGACAATCAGATCCGGCTGTTGCGCGCCGGGTTGTTGTTGTGCTTTGATTCCATCGTCCTTTTGGTCTGCCGGAAAAAATCCCGGCGGCAGGAAGGCACCATTTTTTGTCTGCACGGCTTGGGTGATTTGCTGCTCGCCGGAAATGCGATCGTGCGTCTGGCCAGTCATCTGCGTTCACAAGGTTTGCGGGCGGTTTTGTTCGTGCATCCGGCACATATCGAGTTCGCGCGCCGCAATTTTGAAGTGGACGCGGTGGAAGGAATTGACCGACACCGTTTCACCCGTAAATTTTACTACCGGGCGAAAATTCTCAAATGTGTCGCCGGCCGCTTCGTCATCGCCGTGCAGCCGACATTCAACCGCATGCTTCGCGTGGAAGATTGTCTCGTGCGCGCGACCGGCGCCCGTGAAAAAATCGGCAGCGCCGGCCATGCGCCCTTTATCAGTCCGCAGGAACGATGGCTCGGCGACCGTTTTTACACCAAGCTCATCGCGCCGCAGCCCGCGCCCATGCACGAATTGGAACGGTATTCCGAATTCATGGCCGGAATGGGGATGCCAATTCCTTCAGAACCGTGGCGTTTAGGGAAAAATGGACAGGAAGCCAGCAACGTTGCTGTTCCCAAGTCTTCCTATCTCGTGCTCGCGCCCAATGCGTCCGACGCAAAACGTTCCTGGCCGTTGGAAAATTTCCTGCGGACCGCCCGGCAGGTTGCGACGCAACACAAACTGGCCGTCGTCGTCATCGGCGACAAAAAAAATGATTTTCCACTCCGGTGGCTGGACGGCGATGGCGAAAACCCTGAATTGGTTGACCTTTACGGAAAAATCCCGACCGAAAACTTGCCCGGCGTGCTGGCCCGCGCTGAAATGGTGATTTCCAACGACAGTGGAATTTATCACCTCGGCGTGTCGCTTAATCGCCCGACCATCGCCGTAGGCGGCAGCGGTCTTCCGGCGAGATATTTTCCATATCCGCGCGAAGCCGCTATGTTGACGAAAGTGCTTTATCGTCCGGTGCCGTGCGCTGGTTGCAACTGGCGGTGCATTTACACCCCTGCGCGCACCGAAACGGTTTGGTGCCTTCAACAAATTTCCTGGCAGGAAATGGCGGAGGCCGCCGACGAACTTTTGCGCCGGGCTTCCTGAACATGAATCCAGTTTCCAAATCTCTCCGCATTGTTCTGGCCATCGGCATTTACGAGCCGGAACACGGCGGAGCATCCGATTGGCTGCAAAATTACGCGGCGTGGCTCACGACCCGCGGCCATCGCGTTTGCGTGGTTTGCGAACGGGCGGAAACTTCCGCTGCCGAATCCTGCGATTTATTGACCTTGCCAACCTCGCAACACACGAAAAATTCCTGGAAGCGCGCTGCCGCATTACAAAATTTGGCGAAAGACCGTTCAGCTGACATTGTGCATGACACCGGTTGCCTCCCGGCTTCCGATGTTTTTCACCCGCTGATGGGTTCACTCATTCATAATTGGCGGCGCCAGTTGCGGGCGTTCCCGCCGATGTTGCGTTTCCGCCGGTTCTGGCACGTCCGCCTGTGGCGCGACGTTCGGCTGCAATGGCAGCAACGTCGCCAGCATCGGATTCTGGTCGCGTGTTCCAAAAGAGTTGCCGCTGATTTTGCGCAACTCGGTTGTAAAAATTCCATCGTCATTCACAACGGCATCCGCGAGTTCGTTTCTTCGCCGCCGGAAATCATCCAGCAATTGCGCCGCGAACTCGGCGGCGGCGACCGCCTGCTCGCGCTGGCCACCGCCACCAATTTTTATCTCAAAGGCGTGATGACATTGCTTCGCGCCCTGTCCTATTTGGATGCGGAGACCAGAAAAAAATTTCTAGTGATAGTCACGGGACATAATCAGGACGGAATTTTTCAACAGGAAATCAACCGGCGCGGCCTTCACGATTGCTGTCGTCTGCTGGGCTGGGTGAAAAATATTGATTATTATTATAGCGCGGCGGACATTTTTCTGCATCCGACTTATCACGACGCCGGCAGCCTTTCGACTTTGAAAGCGCTCGCATCAGGTTGCGCGGTGGTTGCCAGCCGGTTCGATGGGTCCGCGGATTTTATCAGCGACGGAATCAATGGACTGATTTTGAACCAGCCGGGCGACGCGGAAGAATTGGCGAGGATTTTGCAGCGGTTGTTGGATGCGGGGCTGCGGAATCAGCTAAGTGCGTCGGCACGGCTATTGGCACCGTCATTTGATCAAGATCTTCAATTCCAACAACTCGAGGCGCTCTACTTCGACCTTTTATCCGGCAAAATTCCCCCGGCATGAAACAGCTTCTCGCATTTACGTTGGGCGTCAACCACCCGTCCTCGAGGCTGCGAATTGCCGCCTATGAAAATCATTTTCCGCGTCTCGGCTGGAATTTGCGGATGCATCATTTTGATTCGGGCATGGGAAAAGCGCTGCCACAATCCGGTTTCTGGTGGGCACGCGCGGCCCGACGGCTGCGTCGCCGCCGGCAAACCGTGCGGGCCGTGGCGGCGCTTCGCCAACTTCATCTGGATGAACCCATCGTTATCAGCCGCGAATTACCCGTGAGCCGCCGCCCATTTCTGAATGCGCCCAATCCAATAATCTTGGACATTGACGATGCGCTTTATCTGGGGTCCGGTCGTGACCGGCTCCTTGAACTCTGCCGGAGGGCGCAAGTCGTGGTGTGCGGAAATAAAATCCTTGCCGATGAACTTTCGAAATTCTCCCGGCGCTGCGTCGTGATTCCCACTGCGGTTGACACGGAATTGTATCGCGTCCGAACGAATTATCAATTGAAAGGCGCGCTGCGATTGGGCTGGCTGGGCAGTTCAATGTCCATCGAACAAACGCTGTTTCCGTTGATGAACGCGCTGGCTGAAATCCGCCACCAACTGCCTTTCGAGCTGGTGGTGATTTCGGACGAGCTTCCGCAATTTTTGCAGGACATCGGCTGGGCGCGCTTTTTGAAATGGTCGCCCGCCGTGGAAAAAGCAATCGCGGATCACATGGACGTTGGCCTCATGCCGTTGCAGGACAATCCTTATCAACGCGCCAAATGCGGCGCGAAATTGCTGCAATACATGGCGGCCGGACTTCCGGTCATTGCCGCACCCGTTGGCACGAACCGGGAAATTGTCGCCGACGGCTCAACTGGATTTTTGGCCGCAAGCCCGGACGATTGGCGACGAGCCGTTCACCGGCTGGCGAAGCAGGAAAATTTGCGCGCGGCATTTGGCCATGCCGGACGGGGATTGGTTGTGCAAAATTATTCGGTTGCGTGCTGGGCGGAAAAATGGGTGGCATTGCTGAACGAAATTACCCGCCAGCCGGGTTGAAGTTTCAAGCGCGAATGCCGGAGCCGATGATGCGCGGCGGAACAAGAACCGTGCGGATCGCAACGTCCGTCATTCCTTCAAAAAAAACTTCCCGGAAAGTCTGCTCGCTGAAGCGGTAGTAATCGCCGGGAAAATTGTGAACGCCAAGCGTGAGCGTCGAGTGCTGCAACGGCCAGCCGTCCGGTTGTTTTGAAAACTGGGAAAACCGGGCAAGCCAGCGGCGGAGCTTCGGCTCGAAAGGCAATGACTTGAAACCCGGTGCGCCAATTGCCACCAGTCCGCCCGCGCGGACAACCCGCCGGATTTCTGCCAGCGTCTTCCAGAAAAAACGGTCGTGCTCCAATACGGCGTTGCACAGCACCGCTTCAAAATGTTGATTGGGAAAACAGCTCATGTCGTTGGCGTCAACCGCCAGGATTGCGAAATCCTTGAATTTGGATTCACCCGCCTTGTTGATTCCGATTCTTTTCGCCGCGCCGGCCAGCGAAGGGAGATTCAACAGTGTGAGGTCGTCCGGCGTCGCACCGATTTCCAGCACGGCCCCGCGAATCTCCCGCGCACGGCAGATTTCCTCGAACACTTTGAAGACAGCCGGATGCATGATGACTTCAGCCTTTTAGCTTTTTGGCCGCGCACCAGTAAATGTTTTGCGTCAACGCCCGGAGCCGGCCGGATTTACGCCGCAAATCGTAACCATGCGCGGCGGCAATGCGCACCGCCTCCGCGGAACATTTTATTGCCGGGACGGCGCGGGACAACGGACGGGTTTGGCGCGCGGCTTCCCGGAGCGCTATCGGGTCGGGTTTCAATTGCAGAAACTCAAACACGCCCGTTAGGATTTTCCCGGTTCCACGGCAGAAATCTTCGTAGCGCAAACTGTGGACGCGCCCGGGCAAAGTTTGGCGGAACTGCAACACATGTTGTTCATGGAAGGCCCATCGCTCCATTTTCTCCTCCGGCGACAATCCCAGCCAGAAATCGCCATCCGGTGTTTGATTGAACCGGTTGGAACTGGCGACCACCTCGAACGGATGCCGGACGATGTGCAGGAAATGCGCCTCGGGAAAATGTTCCAGTACAAATTTCAACAACTCCGGGTCCGTGTGTTGCATCGGCTTTTTGTCACCGATCCATTTCAAGCCGGTTTTCTTCTGGCCCGGCAGCCACGGATTGCCCTTTTCCATCACCGCCATCTGGACGGCGACGAAATTTTCCCACGGACTCGCTTCGCGGCGGAGTAAATGTCCCGCTGCCTCCAGTGTCAGCTTCATGCCCCGGTCCGAATCCCAAGTGTGGGCGCGAAACGGCCGGTCATGATGAAACTGATGCAAAATCCACGCGACATCGGACTCGTGGGACACGAAAACCTGCGGATGCAAATTCAAAACCCGAACCAACTGGGAGGTCCCAGAACGTTTATTGCCAATGATGAACAAAGGACGCATCACCTATCTGCTGACCAAAAATCGCGACAACTTCACACCACCTTCTTACCTTGAAAATAATTTTAGTAAACCTTTGGTTTTCAAGCTAATTCAACCCTTTTTGACAACCGGACAAATTATGCGCGAAGGCACAACTCCATTGTTTAGTGGTGCCGACGGAGGGGGTCGAACCCACACGACCGTAAGGTCACTAGATTTTGAGTCTAGCGCGTCTGCCAATTCCGCCACATCGGCCACCAGTCGTTCAATATATTTTAATGGCGGTCGAAGTAAATATATTTCAGCATGCGAACAACCTAAAAAGCCGGTCTAAAAAATTTAAAATTGGTGCTGCAAAATTTTCGAGCGGAAAAATCACCGCCAATACCCGGGTTCCCTGTGCCAGCCATACGGCCCGTGAATCCAATATCCGCGAACCCAGACCGCGTGCGGATAAGGCGGCAAACCCCAATGCCCAGCCACCCAAATCCACCGCCCGTTCCAAATCCATTCTCCGTCGATCCAGACATAATTCGGCCCGGGGGCAACGACTGTAACGTTTTCCGTCGGCGCGGGCGGCGGCGGTTGGGAGACGACGGTTTCCGTGGTGGGAGCCTCCGTCGTTCCGCCGATGGTGGTTGGCGTGTTGATCATGAAATCAATCACTTTTTCACTCACGCCGGAATTCCGCAAATCTATGATGTCCGCAGCGCTCAAATGATAGACCGTATGCGAGGCACGAATCTGGCTGATGATGAGGTCGTCGCTGATTTTCGCCTGCGCCAGCGCCTTGACATCCGCCACCGCCAGCGGCTGATTTTGTTCCACGCGCACGTAAGTTTGCGGCGCCTGCGTGCGCAAATACTCGCGCTGCTGTTCATCCATGGAGTTGCCGATCAACGCGCCGGTGATCGCGCCAATCGCGCCGCCGATCAACGCGCCCGCGCCGGCGTTTCGCGGCCCGCCGATGACCGCGCCGCTTGCCGCGCCGACCGCCGCGCCGGTCAATGCACCCGTTCCGGTGTTGTTCGGCTCGCCGTTCGGATACTGGCAGCCAGTCAAAGCCACCGCCAATGTTCCCGCTGACAAAATCAAAACATGAGACTTTTTCATGACTTAAATCTAATTAACCAGACAGTTACTAATATGCCAAGGTTCAAAAAAAAATTCAACTCGCGAAGAAACACCAGTTTTCTGTGCGGAATGATTTGCCCTAAAACGAAACTGCGCTTTTAATGAACGTGATGATCGCGAAACGAGTTATTCCGTGTCTGGACGTCCACGAGGGCAAGGTCACGCGCGGCGTTCAATTTGGAAAAGCCGAAGCGGGCGAATTGAAAAATGTCGGCGACCCGGTGCAACTTGCGCTCCGCTACAACGAGCAGGGCGCGGATGAAATGGTTTTTTTTGACATTACCGCCAGCGCACATGGCCGGGCAACGATGGTGGACGTAATTGAGCGCGCCGCCGACCAATGTTTCATGCCGCTTACCGTTGGCGGCGGCATCAAGTCCGTCGAGGAAATGTTTCAAATGCTCCGCGCCGGCGCGGACAAAATCAGCATCAATTCTTCCGCGCTGGCAAACCCGGATTTGATTCGCGCGGGCGCGGAAAAATTCGGCAGCCAATGCATCGTCGTTTCCGTTGACGCGAAAAAAGTCGCGCCGGACAAGTGGGAAGTGTTCTCACACGGCGGGCGCAAACCAACCGGACTCGATGCGATTGACTGGGTGAAAAAAGCCGTTGCGCTCGGCGCGGGCGAAATTGTTTTGAACTCGATTGACGCCGACGGCACGAAAGCCGGATTCGATTTGGTCATCACGCGGCGCATCAGCGAATCCGTGGGCGTGCCGGTGGTTGCCAGCGGCGGCGCGGGCACGCTGGAGCACATGGCTGAAGTGCTGCTCGAAGGCAAAGCCGACGCCGTGCTGGCTGCGAGCATTTTTCACTTCGGCACTTACACCGTTGGCGACGTAAAGAAGTTTTTGGCGGCCAAAAATATTCTGGTAAGGTTGTAATTCACTGATGAAGGCGATCAAAGGTTAATCATCCCGATTATCCACTCGCAAAGATTCGCACGGCGGGCAAAGTGACTCAGGCTGCAAAATGTTAGCGGTGTCTCAAAAAATTACAAATCGCGCCGAAATGGGACATTTCGGAGCAGGAGTAAGGAATTACATAAATAATGATGGCGGCTCGGTTTGTGATTTTTATTCAGATTGAGAGGAAATTTGAAAGGAAAAATGCCATCTGTTTTAACTTGAATTTTTGGCATTGCCGCTGCTAGAGTCGAAATGGTTGCGGTCGCGACAGGCAATCAGTGAACCACAGTTGTAATTATTGTAACCCGCCTGTCGTTTGGTTCACGCCGCATTATTAGAAAGAAAGAAAACACAAAATGAAAATGACGAAGAACCTCCGCAAGGCGGGTTTCACGCTGGTGGAAATCATGATTGTCGTGGCCATCATTGGCCTGTTGGCGGCGATTGCGATTCCGAACTTTGTGAAAGCCCGTGCGACCGCGCAGGCCAATGCCTGCATCAACAACCTCCGCCAGATTGACGCGGCGGAAAATCAATGGGCGTTGGAAGCAGGACAGACAACGGGAGCAACTGTTGTTAATGCAGACCTCACTCCCTACATCAAGCTGAACTCTAACAACGACATTCCGGGCTGCCCCGCCGGCGGCACTTACACGATAAACCCGGTTGGCCAGAATCCGACTTGCTCGCTTAGCACACTGGCGTCAAATCCTCATATTCTGCCTTAATTAAAGAGCAGATTGAAATCAGCCCGAAGCGAAAGCTTCGGGTTTTTTTATTTCCAACTGCGGGCGATCAATGGCTCTTTGCGCGTTTTTCACCCGGCTTCTGGCACTAGTGTTGCTATCTTTCCTTTGCGGTCATCACAGGCAATTAGTGAACATTTATTGCAATCGTTATAATCCGCCTGCCATGTCGTTCACGCCGCAAGGAAAGAAAATCAATATGAAAACGACCAGAACTATGGGCTGGGCGGGTTTCACGCTGGTGGAGATTATGATTGTTGTGGCCATCATTGGTTTGCTGGCCGCAATCGCCATCCCCAGCTTTATGCGCGCCCGCGCCACATCACAGGCCAACGCCTGCATCAACAACCTGCGACAGATCGAAATGGCTGTCCAGCAGGTTGATTTCGCCAACGACTTGGGACCCGGAGCCATTGTCAATTATCCCGACGATGTCAGTTCGTACATCAAGCTGAATAGCAACGGCCAAATTCCGGGCTGCCCCGCCGGCGGCAATTACAGCCTGCAACCGGTGGGCGTGAATCCTCAAGCTCAGTGCAGCTTGGGCAACACGGTTAATCCGCCGCATGTGCTGCCGTGAAATAATTCACGGTCTTCGACAAAAGCCCGGGACAAAAGTTCCGGGCGTTTGTTTTATTTTTTGGGTACGGCGGTTACAATTGACGCGCGTTCCAGTTTTTATTTAGAATGTTTTTGGAGAAACAGCATGAGCGCCATTCTTAAATCCGAGAAGCTGCGCGTGGAATTCAAAAGCCGCGAATTCCGGCAGCCGGTCAAAGTCGCCTTGACTGGTCTTGATTTGGAGGTCCAAGCAGGCGAAGTTTTCGGGTTCCTCGGTCCAAACGGCGCGGGCAAAACGACCACCATGAACGTCCTGCTCGGTTTCATTCCGCCAACCAGCGGCACGGCCTATCTCTTCGGCATTGACGTTCGCCAGCCCATCGCCCGCCAGCGTATCGGCTATTTGCCGGAAATGACCTACTACTACAAATTTCTCACCGCCGAGGAACTGCTCCGTTTCTACGCAAAAATTTTCGGATTGGCGCGGGCCGAGGCGGACCAGCGCATTGATCAATTGCTCAAACTGGTCGAACTGGAACAGGCGCGCAAACGCACCATCAGATCCTATTCCAAGGGCATGCAGCAGCGCGTCGGCCTTGCGCAGGCGCTCATCAACAATCCCGATTTGCTGATTTTGGACGAGCCGACCAGCGGCCTCGATCCGCTCGGCCGCATGAAAGTCCGAGAAATCATCCAGCGCCTTAAGAACGAGGGCAAAACCGTTTTCTTTTCCTCGCATGAACTCGGCGAAGTTGAAACCGTGTGCGACCGCGTCGCTATCATCCACCAGGGTGAACTTAAAACCGTCGGGCGCGTGGACAAAATCATGGAAAGCTATCCGACCCTCGAAAAGGCGTTTCTGAACATTGTTGGCTATCAACCACAAACCGCGTCATGAAAACTATTTTTGCCATCGCCGGTGTTGTCATCATGGAACTTTACCGCCGCAAGGATTTTTACGTGTTGTTTGTGCTCACGGCGTTCATCACGCTGGCGGCAGGCTCGGTGCATTTTTTTCACGAGTCAAACATCGTGCGCTACGTCAAGGACCTTTGCCTTCTGTTGATTTGGATTTCAGCCTGGATTATCACCATCGCCACGACAGCGCGGCAAATTCCGATGGAACGCGAAAGCCGGACGATTTTCCCGCTGCTGGCCAAGCCGGTGACGCGCGGACAGATCATTCTTGGAAAATTCTTTGGCTGCTGGTTTGCCAGCGGCATTGCGCTGGTGGTTTTTTATTTGTTCTTCATCGTGGTCACCGGCTCGCGCGAACATTACTGGCCGGTGCTGCAATACGTTCAGGCGATTTTGCTGCAATGGCTTATGCTGGGCTTGTTGACGGCCATGACGCTGCTGGGTTCAATTATTTTTGCTGCGCCATCCTCCACTGTGACCATCGTCTTCATCAGTGCTTTCAGTATTTGGTTCCTCGGCCCGCACCTGAATGTCATTGCCCTGCGCAATCCCGAACCTTTGCGCGACATCATTTACACGGCTTATTTTATCATTCCACATCTTGAATTATTTGATTTGCGCGAGCGGCTGGTTGGCGACTGGAGTGTGGTGCCTTGGAGCGCGTGTGGGCTGGCGGCGCTTTACGCGGCGGCTTACACGGGACTGTTTCTGCTGCTGGCGTGGCTGGGCTTCCGCCGCCAAAACTTGAGCACTTGATGAAAAAGGTATCGCCTTATTGTTGGCTGGCACTGTTGCTGGCGGCGTGTTTCACGCTGGCAACGCTGTTTGTGCCGCGCGCCACAAATTGGAACGGCAATTCCGGTTCAGAAAATGCCTTTCAGATGTTGCTGGGCAACGGTCGGAAATTATTCGCCAACGAGTGCTTCGTAATGGCCGATGTTTATTTTCACAGCGGCTTTTATCCATCTATTTTCGACCAGCAGGAAGTAGACCGTGACGTCGCCGACCCGGCGAATGGAGGGGTGGACGACGCGGATCCCAACGAGGATTATCGCGGAAAACCCAAAGATTGGATTGATCGTTTGGGCCGCAATTTTGCTCCCAACCGTCATACCCACTTGAGTCAAGGCGGCGCTTCAGGAAACATGAAATCGTCCTCCGTGGAAGAAATCTTGCCGTGGTTGAAACTCGCCGCGGACATGAACCCGCAAATGATCGAAACTTACACCGTCGGCGCTTATTGGTTGAACACCGATATGCACCAGCCGCAAAAAGCGGTGGATTTTCTGCGCACAGGCTGGAAAAATAATCCCGACAGCTACGAAATTCTTTTCGCGTTGGGCCAGGTCTATTACGAAGATTATCACGACAACAATCGTGCCCGGAATGTCTGGGAACTCGCCGCCAAAAAATGGAGGCAACTCGACGCCGGGGAAAAAACAAAAACGGAAAACAAACTCATCTTTGAGCGAATCACCACGCATCTTGCCAAACTGGAAGAGGGTGCCGGCAACTGGCAAAAAGCCATAAACTGGTATCGCGCCGCGCAAACAGTTTCCGAAACTCCCGAAGCCGTCCAACAGCAGATTGACGAAGTCGAAAAGAAAATGGCCGGGCAACCGGCGGCGACAAACAATCCGGCGCATTAAGTTTGCGCTTTGTTTTTCCCGCCGCAGTTTGCTTTAATCGCTGCCATGAAACCTCGGCAGGCCAAAATGAAACGCCGCACGCTTGAAACCAGAATTTCCGTCGGCCTCAACCTCGACGGCAAAGGCAAATCTTCCGTCAAAACCGGAATCCCGTTTTTCGACCACATGCTCGCGCTGTTTGCCAAACATGCCGTCATGGATTTGCAATTGAAATGCGACGGCGACCTCGTAGTGGACGCGCACCACACCGTCGAAGACTGCGGCTTGGCACTCGGACAAGCCTTCGCCGCCGCACTCGGCGACAAGCGCGGCATCCGCCGTTACGGTTTCGGCTTTCATCCAAAAAATCCATTTACCGGCGAAACCTATGTGCCGATGGACGAATGTCTCGCGCGCTGCGTTATTGATTTCGGCGGACGACCGCACCTCGTCTGGCGCGGGCTGGACAAATTTTCGCAAAAGAAAATTTCCGCCGCCGAAAAAAATCAGGACGCCTCCAGCGCGTTCCGTTTCGGCCTCGCGCGCGAATTTTTTCAGGCCTTCACGAACGAAGCCCGCTGCAATCTGCACCTTGAATTGCTTTACGGCGACGAGCCGCATCACATCGTCGAGGCGCTCTTCAAGGCGTTCGCCCGCGCCGTGGATGCCGCCTGCCGACGCGATCCGCGCATCGCCGGCCACCTGCCGAGCACGAAGGGAAAACTTTAAATCGGGTTTGAATAAAACTGTCACCGCGCCGTCCAATCCATGAGTGGCAAAGATTTCACCAACGCCACCGATTTCGCGCTGGTGAAGCTGGCGCGGCGCGGCAACTTGAAGGCTTTTGAAGAATTGGTTGCCCGCCACCGCGACAAGATTTACGCGCGTGCCGTCAGCATGGTGCGCAACGAGGACGACGCAATTGATCTTTCCCAAGAAGCGTGGGTGAAAGGCTGGCAGCGGCTGAAACAATTCCAAGGTGAATCAAGTTTCGCCACTTGGATGACACGCATCGTCATCAATCTGTGCCTCGACCAGTTGCGCCGGCAAAAACGGCATCGCGTCGAATCCATTCAGGAAATGGATGACGAAAGCGGAGGCGCGGAACGGCAGATGCCCGTTGTAACCGTCAATCCAACGGAGCGTCTGGAACGGAGTGAACTGCGGAACGTGATTGACGTCGCGCTCGGCAAATTGTCGGCGGAACACCGGACGGTTTTGGTGCTGCATGAATTTGAAGAAATGGAGTATAAGGAAATCGCCAAAACGGTGGGCTGTTCCATCGGCACGGTGATGTCGCGGTTGTTTTACGCCCGGCGGAAAATGGCCGCGCTGCTGGCGGAATTGAAAAAAGAAAAATGAACGAAGAGCAACAATTGAAATTGCAGGCGCTTCTCGACAGCGAATTGCCGGAGCGCGAAGCGCGCGAAATTCTCGCCTGGACGCAGCGCGATACCGCGGCCGCCGCGTTGCTGACGGAACTGCGAAACACGCGGCAGGCGATTTCAAAATTTGAAACTCATCCAACTATTCCTGAATCGCGCGAATTTTACTGGTCAAAAATCGAACGCGGGATTCAACGGCTGGAAGCGGTGCCAACGCGCGCATCCGAGGCTTCTATTTTCTTCCGTCTGCGCCGCCTGTTGCTGCCTTCCACTGTCGTCGCCGTCGGGCTTGTCATCACAGGGCTGGTCGAGTATTCAAGAATGGGGACGGCGAGTGCCATGGACGATTCCGACGCACCCACTGTGGAGGCCATGGCGGATTCTGACGCGACAACTTATCAGGACAAAGCGGACGGCACGACGCTGGTGTGGTTTTCTGTTCCGGAGGACAGTCAGTCCACGCCGGCAAAAGCGCCGGGCGTGGCTAATTAAAATGAGAACAACCTTGTTTTCAAAGGCCGGACTGTTTTGCACAGCGATGATTTTTCTTCTGCTGTCAGGCGTAAGCGCGCGTGCCGCCGCGGGCGATTTGAAACTTGAAGCGCAGTTGATTTTAGGCTCCGACGATGCGAAATCCAAGAATGGACTCAAGCCGGTGGCCTCGGACATCGAGAAAAAATTAAAAAAACTTCCGCTCAAATGGAGCCACTACTACGTCATAAGCGCGAAAAGTTTCACCGTGGCAAAAGGCGACGCCAAGAAGGCTGCGTTGAGCAAGCAATGCCAAATTTCCGTCAAAAACCTCGGCGACCAGCGCGTGGAACTGACGCTCGCCAGCAACGGCCAGAACATCGGCAACATCACCCAATCGCTGCATAAGGGGCAAACGCTCGTGGCGGGCGGCGACGCCGACAATACCATCGTCGTGCTGCGGCAGGCGGATAAATAAATAGCTTTGTTAAAAGGCGAACAGACTCGCAAATAATAAAAACGCCCCGCAGTTTCCCGCGAGGCGTTTTGTGTTTTTGGAATTCAACTCAAGCGCCGACGCTCGCCAGTTCTTCGTTGTTCTCGACATTCACGATCTTGAACTGCTCGGCGTGCATCCCGGTGTCGGCGCGGAATGACAATTTGCCGAAATAACGTTTCTCCATTTCGATGAGATGCTTTTCGTCCTCGGTGCGGAGCCGGTCCAGCACGGTCGGATGGACGACGATGCGCAATTGAAAATCTGATTCGTCGCGCGTCCGCTTCTTCAAAATTTCCTGAAGCTTTCGCTGAATTTCGACGCTCATGGTCACGACACTTTTCACCTTGCCGCGGCCTTTGCAATACGGGCAGTCGTCATAAACGGCGGAGCGGACGCTTTCGCTATGGCGCTGGCGCGTCATTTCCATGAGGCCGAGTTGCGAAATCGGCAGGATGTGCGTCTTGGCCTTGTCGCGACGCAGGCCGTCCTTCATGCGCTGATAAACCTGTTGCTGGTCGCGCCGGCCCTTCATGTCAATGAAGTCGAGCACGATAAGGCCGCCCATGTTGCGCAGGCGCAATTGCCGGGTGATTTCCTCGGCGGCTTCAAGGTTCACCTTGAGAATCGTCGCCTCCTGATCGCGGCTGCCCTTGTGGCGGCCGGTGTTCACGTCAATCGCCACGAGCGCCTCGGTTTCATCAATGACGATGTAACCGCCGCTCTTCAAATGCACCTGCCGCGAAAATGTGTTTTCCAACTGCTTGGAAATGTTGAAGCGGTCGAAGACGGATTGGGCTTCGCCGTAGAAGATGATTTTTTTCGCCGCGCGCGGGGAGATTTTTGAAATCATCTCGCGCATCCGGTCATGGGCCTTTTGATTGTCCACGACGATGCGCTCGACGTCTTCAGTAAGAAAATCACGCACGGTGCGCTCAATCAAATCCGGCTCCTGAAACACGCACGTGGCCGGCGGCTGATTTTTAATTTTTTCCGAAACGCCGCGCCATTCTTCGAGCAACAACGCGAGATCGCGGACAAAATAGCGTTTCTGCTGGCCTTCGCCGGCGGTGCGCATGATGACGCCCATGCCATCGGGAATGGAAAGTTCGCGCAGGATTTTTTTCAAGCGCTTGCGCTCTTCCTGATTTTCAATTTTGCGCGAGATGCCGGATTGGTCCGAGTTCGGCAGCAACACGAGATAACGTCCGGGCAAAACGAGATTGGTCGTGATGCGCGGGCCTTTGGTGCCAATCGGACCCTTGGTGACTTGAACGATGATTTCGCTGCCGGGCGGATAAAGCCGTGGAATGTCCTTTTGCGTGATTTTCGGCTTGTCGCGCCGCCGGCCCTCGCGCTCGACAATTTCCACGCCGCTGTCGAACTGGTTCGGCACGATGTCCCAATAATGCAGGAACGCATTTTTCTCGAAGCCGATGTCCACGAACGCGGCCTTCAGACCGTCTTCAAGATTGCGGACTTTGCCCTTGAAAATGCTGCCGACGAGCCGTTCTTCGGTGGTGCGTTCGATGTTGAATTCCTCGAGTTTTCCGTCCTCGGTCACGGCGACACGCGTTTCAAGCGTTTCGGCATTGATGATAACTTCCTTGTGGATTTTCTTTTCCGGCCGGATCAGCTTCTGGACTTTTTTTACGAGCGTGGTCGCGGCATTTTTGATGGAATCCAGAATGCCCCTGGACGGCTGATGAATTTCCACGGGCTGAAATTCCTTTTCCTCCCGCACTTCGGGGGGAATTTCCGCGTGCGGCTCGCGGAAATCTTTTTTGTCGGGAATCGCCGCCGGCGTTGGCGGCGCGGATTCCTGCGCGCTATCCGGCGGCAGGCCGGCGGCGATGTTTTCCGCGCGTTCGATTTCGTGCGTGTGGCGTTTTTCAAAAACGTGCTCGTTGCCGCCTTGTTCCGCGACGACGTCGGCGCGCGCCTGCGTCGCGTCGCGGTCGGGCTTTTGTGGGTTTGGGCCGAGACCACCTTTGGGGCGGAATCTCATTCCACGGCGGCGCCGGGAAAAATTGTTGCTCATATCAGTATCCTCTTCTGTTAATGTGGACGTTTTGCATCAGACCCAGCGCGATCAGCGAGCACAGCACTGAAGATCCGCCGTAACTTAACAGCGGCAGCGGAATGCCCGTAACCGGGACGATGCGAATGTTCATGCCGATATTGATAAACACATGGCTGAAGATGAGCGTCACGACGCCCACCGCCACGAGTTTGCCCAGGCGATCGCGCGCCTGGCCGGCGATTCTCAATCCGGTAAAGAGAATCACCGCATACAGCGCCAGCACCACAAGGGAGCCGGCGAATCCTTCCTCCTCGGCAATGACGGAGAAAATGAAATCATTGTGCGCCGCGCCCGGCGGCAAAAATCCCAGCGCCGTCTGGCTGCCCTGCCGCCAGCCCTTGCCCCACAAACCGCCGGAACCGATTGAAATCAGTGCCTGCGTAACTTGATAGGAGCGCTCAAATTCCTCGCGGCGCGCGTCGGCCTTTTGCTCCGGCGTCGCGTTCGCGCCCGCAAAGCTTGCGCCGAAATAAACCAGCAGCCGTTGCCGTTGATACTCCTGCATCGGAATTTGCAGCGCGCGCGGCGCAAACAAAACGTCCGCCAGGAACAGCACACTCACGATGCCCACGCCCGCGCCGAGCTTGAGCAAATATCTTTTCGGCGTGCCGGCGGCGAACATCATCACCACGCCGGTCGGCACCAGCACCAGCGCCGACCCCAAATCCGGCTCTTTCAAAATCAGGACGAACGGCAGCAGCATCAGCCCGATGCCTTTCCAAAAAATCGCGCGCTGTCTCAATTCATCCGGCGGGCGGCTCAAGAAATTTGCCGCCGCGAGAATGAAGGCGAGTTTCGCAAATTCACTCGGCTGAAATTGAAAGACCTTGAAGTCAAACCAGCGTCGCGCGCCGTTGTGGATGGAGCCGAGGTGCGGAATCAAAACCGCGATGAGGCAAAAAATCGTCGCCCAATAAATGACAAACGACCAGCGTGCCAGCACGTGGTAGTCCGTCAGGCAAATCGCCGCCGCCGCGCCAAGACCGAGCGCATACCAGACGATTTGCCGGAGCCAGAGTTGATCGAACCACGGCAACGATGAGGGCTCATTGGCCATCGTCGCACTGAACACGAACGCCGTGCCCAGAAACATCAGGCCGGCCAGCGCAAGCAATTGCAGCTTGTCCAGCTTGCCGCCATGTTCGTTGATGGAGGGATCAACCATTTTCAAAAATTTTTAGCGCAAAGGCGCAGAGGCGCAGAGCGCGCAAAGGAAAATAATTTTCTTTGCGTCTTCGTTTCTTTGCGTCTTTCCGTTAAATTCATTTTGTTATATCAATTTGCCGCCAATGCTTGCGGTACTTTTTCCTTTTTCAAAAGTTCTTCATAAATGTCATGCGCGATCGGCGCGCAGGTCGTGCCGCCGTAAGTGCCGTTTTCGACCATGACCACCACCGCGTAGCGCGGATGTTCGTAGGGCGCAAACGAGGCAAACCAAGTGGTGCGTCCAATTTCCTGGTTCTGCGAGTTCATCACCTGCGCGGTGCCGGTCTTGCCGCAAATGCGCATTTCCGGACCCACGACTGCCGCATGACCGGTGCCTTCCGGGTCCTCGGTTTCCGCCAGCATCGCTGAACGCAAAATTTCCAAATTTTTCAGCTTTACGCCCAGTTCGTCACGCACGACGCCGGCGGGGAAAATTGTCGACGCCTCGCCGTCCGCCGGGTCCTGCGGTTCAATGCGTTCTACCAGCCGCGGCCACAAAACTTTTCCGCCGTTGGCGATGGCGGCGTAGGCCACGGCCATTTGCATCGGCGTCACCGCTATATCGCCCTGGCCGATGCAAATGTTCGCCGAATCGCCATCGCGCCAGTCGGATTGCTGCACCTGGCGGAGCGTGGGGAAAACTCCCGAGGTTTCCTGCCGCGTCGGCAAAGCCATGCGTTCGCCGAAATGAAATTTCTCCCCCATCCGGATGATGTTCTGAATGCCGGCGCGCAGGCCGATGGTGATGAAATAAGTGTTGCAGGAGTAAATGATGGCGTGTCGGAGGTCATATTTTCCCGGCGGGGCCAAATCCCCGATGCGCCGCCGACCAACCATGACATAACCCGGATTGTCAACGAGGGCGTCCGGATCCAGACCATTTTCCAGCGCGGCAAGCGCGACGACGGGTTTGAAAATGGAACCGGGCGCGTAATTTTCCTGGGTGGCGCGGTTGATTTGCACTTCCAAGTTGGTGTTGTTGAGCCGCTCCAATTCCGCCGGTGTGAAGCCGTTGACAAAATCGTTCGGATCAAACGCCGGCGACGAAACCATGGCTAGTATGTCGCCACTACGCACGTCCATGACGACAATCGCGCCACGCGCATTAGTGCCTTGATGGGCCGCAAGCGATTCCTGCGCCGCGCGCTGAATGTCGAGGTCAATGGTCAGCACCACGTTCCGACCGGGTTCGGGCTGGTTCCAGACGGTTTCGGACTGGCGATAACCGAGGCTGTTGACGAGCAGCGAGGCCTCGCCCGCGTGCCCGCGCAGTTGCGCGTCGAAGCCGCCTTCGATGCCGACCACGCCGCGATAATCGGGCAGGCGATAATTGAAAAAGGCGTCCTCGCCCTCGGTGGAACTGTCGTCGCGTATGACATAGCCAAGGACGTGCGACGCAATGCTTCCATACGGATAAAGGCGAACCGGCTGGATGTTCAACGTCGCACCATTGGTAGCCGGATTTTGCTCTGCAAAGCGCGCGACCTGCTCCGCGTCGGCGTCCTGCACGATGTTATAAGGCAGGGCGCGTTGCTCCTGGTAGGCGAGTTCAAATCTTTTCGCGTCCAACGCCAGCGGCTGGCCGAGTTCTCGCCCGATTTGTGTGACAACGGAATTGGCGACGTCATCGCGCGCCTGTTGGTGGAGCTGTTCCAATTGCGCGTTGGAGAATTCGAATTGTGTTCGCTCTGCCTTCGTCAACGAACGTCCCAACTCTTTTTCCCGTGCCGTAATGGCCTGGGTTTGCGCAGCGATGGCCTGTTGATGCAACAGGCGGTAGGTCGAATCGAATCGTTCCTGCAAATCATCGAGGAACAGGCTCAAGTTGTAGCGCGGTCGGTTTTCCGCGAGCACGCGGCCTTCGCGATCCAGAATTTCTCCGCGCGGACCGTCCGATACGCCTGCGTTTCGAGGTTATTTTCGTATTCGTGCGCGGAGACAATCTGCACCCACCACAAACCGGCGAGCAAAATGCCCAGACCGCCCGCGAACACCATCGCCACGAGGCGGAGCTGCGGGTCGTTCTTTTTCAGTTCGTCGAAAATCAGCATCGCAAAAATTTCAGTTCAATTTTTTGTCCCGGCGGATTTCGCGGTCGGGACGGAAGCTGGTTTCGGTTCGCTGCTGGTAGCCGAGCGCGTGGTTGCACCAGTCGAACAGCGCAAAAATAATCGGCGTCGCCACCGCGCCGCCCGCCGTCATCACCAGCCATTGCCAGAGCGAACCCCAGCCAAGCAGCGGCTCAATGCCTTCGCTTAACAAAATCAAAGCGGTCAGGGCCGGAACGACCGCGCTGGCGATGGCGCCGAGGACAAATTGAGCAAACGGGAATTCACGCAGAATCAACTCGCGCTTCAGGCAAACGGGAAAACCGACGGCGAACAGCGGCAAAATGGAAACACCCAGCGGGTTGGCGGAAAGCGAGTCAAAGCACAATCCGCCGAAAACGGCGAGCAGCGCGACGGTGGCGATTTCCGTGTTCAACGCCGCGCACATCATCAGCGCCGGCAGCAAGTCCACCTGCGCGCCGAACAAATGACGCGGCAGTTGAAACGCGGCTTCGCCAAACGCGGCGAGGAACGCGGCGGCCAGAATCAAAATGGGATTGAAAAAATTGATTTTCATTTCATTGAATCAAAACCCAAACCTGATCCAGCGTGCCAAGATTTGCCGAAAGTTTTACGCGCGCTTCGGAGTAAAGGCCGAATTCAACCGGACGCGCCTCTTCCGCAACCACACCGATGGGAATTCCCGGCGGAAAAATTTCGCCAATTCCGCTCGTGACGACCTGCTGGCCGGGTTTCAAATTGGCATTGCCGGCGAGATAAGTCAGTTCGACGAACGAATTGTCCAGCGGCTCGCTCGCGCTCAAAATGCCGGTGTCGTGCGCGGAATTTTCGACGCGCGCGGAAACTTTGCATTCCGGGTCGCCGAGCAAAATGACTTGGGCGCGATGTGAATAAACGGTCGAGACGCGACCGACCAGGCCGTCGGCGGTCAGCACGGGCAGATTTTCACGCAGGCCGTCGCGGCTGCCGAGGTCAATCTCAACGTCGCGCCACCAGTTGGCCGGGTCGCGCGCGACAACGCGGGCGAGTTTCAATTTCCACGGCTGCTCTTGTTCCCAGCCGAGCGCGGCGCGCAACTGGTTGTTCTCCCGCAAGGCGGCGTCACCCTGCTGTTGCCGGACTTCAAGCTCCGCGTTTTCGCGGCGCAGATTTTCAAGTTGCTGGAGCAGTTCGTGACGCGGCAAAACAGCGTCGGCAGCGGCAACGGGCAGTTGCTGCGCGGCGCCGGCCAGCCCGAACAAGGGCAAAAACAAACTGCCGATGGTGAGTTTGAGGCGGGCGACCGCGCCGGACGGCAGGCTGAAAATCAGCAAGACTGCCAGCGCCACCGCGCCAACCGCGAGATAATGTTTTTGTTTCAGCATCCTGCAACGGCGGCTGGATTTTCAGCCGCGCGCAGGTGAACGGGGCGGGAAGTCAATACTTGGCGTTGGTCGCGACGCGTTTCAGGAATTCGATTTCCTGCAACACGCGCCCGGTGCCTTCGGCCACGGCGCTCATGGGATCGTCGGCGAGATGGACCGGCAAGCCGGTTTCCTCGGCGACGAGCCGGTCAATGCCACGCAACAGGGAGCCGCCGCCGGCCATCACCAGCCCGCGATCCACGAGATCGGAGGCGAGTTCGGGCGGACAACGTTCCAGCGTGAGACGGACGGATTCCAAAATGCTCGAGAGCGGTTCCTGCAACGCTTCGCGAATTTCCTCGGAACGGATGGTCAATGTCTTGGGCAGGCCGGAACTCAAGTCGCGGCCTTTGACATCCATGGTCAATTCCTGTTCCAACGGAAACGCGGAGCCGATGCGTATTTTCACTTCTTCCGCAGTGCGTTCACCTATCATCATGTTGTAGGCGCGTTTCATATGCGCGGTGATCGTTTCGTCAAATTCGTCCCCGCCCACCCGCAGGCTGCGGCTGAAGACGATGCCGGCGAGGGAAATGATTGCGATTTCGCAAGTCCCGCCGCCGATGTCCACGATCATGTTGCCCGCCGGTTCATGCACTGGCAGACCGACGCCGATGGCCGAGGCCATCGGTTGCTCAATCAAATACACCTCGCGCGCTCCGGCGTGGGTGGCGGAATCTTTGACGGCCCGTTTTTCAACTTCCGTAATGCCCGAAGGCACGGCAACCACGACGCGTGGCGCGATGAGTTTTCGATGATGAACCTTCTGGATGAAGTGGCGGAGCATGGCCTCGGTGATTTCGAAGTCGGCGATCACGCCGTCTTTCATCGGGCGGATGGCCACGATGTTGCCGGGCGTGCGGCCCAGCATTCTTTTTGCTTCTTCGCCGACGGCCAGCACATTCGTCGTGCCCGACTGAATGGCCACCACAGAAGGTTCGCGCAGGACGATTCCGCGATCCCGCACATAGACGAGGGAATTGGCTGTGCCCAGGTCTATTCCAATGTCGTTGGAAAACAGGCTTTTGAATTGCGCAAACATGAATTTTGCCTACTGTCAACGACCAGTAAATAGGTTGCGCGGCAAAAGGTCAAGCGGTGAATAACTTTGAAAATCCAGGATTATTTCGCCTTCAAATCAATCATTTCGCCCGCGCTCGTCGGAATGTCATAGACAAATTCCTGTGGCATTGTGAGCGGAACGATGCTGTTCGTGTCGTGCGAAACCACGTCCGGCTCAACCGGCGGCGCGGTGTAAAATGGATTCGGATTTTTCCCGCTCGCCGTTTTCAAGGCCATTCCGTCGGCGCGTTCGAGTGGCACAAGCGAACTCACGCGCAAATTTCCGCCAAGCTTGGAAATGATTTTTGCCCCGGTCAATTTGCCGCCGCTCCACGCCTCATTGATTTCAAATCCGCCGCGCGCGCACAAGCCGTTCACGTGGCCGGCCGGCCATTCCTGCGGCAGCGCGGGCAGCAATTGAATTTTTCCGCCCTCGCTTTGCAGCAACATTTCCGCCAGCGCGGCGGGCGCGCCGAGATTGCCGTCAATCTGGAACGGCGGGTATTTGTCGAACAAATTCGGATAAAGGTCGTGGCCGATGAGCCGGTCCAACTGGCCGTAAGCCTCTTCCGGTTTGAGAAACCTCGCCCACAAGGCCGCGCGCCACGCCAGGCTCCATTCCGTGGCACCGCTGTCGCCGCGGACAATCAGCGATTTCTCCGCAGCCGCCGCGAGTTTCGGCGTGGCGGCCACGGTGATTTCCGAGCCGGGATAAACCGCGAACAGATGCGACGTGTGCCGGTGATGGATGTCCTGCTCCTTGAAATCCACCAGCCATTCCTGCAAACGCCCGTCGGGGCCGATTTGCAGCGGCGCCAGTTTTTTCAACGCCGCCGCGCAACGGGCGCTGAAAGCCGCGTCCGTGTGCAGCACCTGGTCCGCCTCGATGCAATGGGTCAGCAAATTGTAAATGATTTCCAAATCCATCGTCGCGCCGTAGGTCAGCTCGGAAACCGTTCCGTCCGGCAAAATGAATTTGTTTTCCGGCGAATGCGACGGCGCGGTGACGAGCCGTCCGGGGAACGGCGTGTTGGCCGGCGCGGACACCATGAAATCCAGAATAAATTCCGCCGCGCCCTTCATCAGCGGATAGCCCTGCTGCGCCAGAAAATTCGTGTTGCCGGTGAAAAGGAAATGCTCCCACGGATGCTGCGAAAGCCACGCCGCGCCCATCGGCCAGACGCCTTGCGGGCCGTCGGCGGGCGATGTGAACCCGAACGGGTCCGTCAAATGATGCACCACCCAGCCGCCCGCGCCGTATTCGACGCGCGCCGTCCGGCTGCCGGGCGCGACGAGCCGGTCCATGAAATCAAACAGCGGCTGCGTGCACTCGGAGAGGTTGCAGGTCTCGGCGGCCCAGTAATTCATCTGAATGTTGATGTTGCAGTGGTAATCGCTGTTCCACGCCGCGTGCGGTTCACAGTTCCAGATGCCTTGCAGGTCCGCCGGCAGCGAACCCGGACGCGAACTGCTCACCAGCAGGTAGCGGCCATATTGAAAATAAAGCGAGAACAAACCCGGGTCGTTCGTGCCGGCGGCAAAATTTTTCAAACGCTCGTCCGTCGGCAATTTTTCCGCCGCCGGATTTGAACCCAAATCCAAATCCACGCGTTTGAACAGGGATTGATAATCTTGCTCATGCCGTTGCTGCAATTCAGCGAAAGATTTCACCGCCGCATTTTTCAAATTTTCGCGGCAAACTGTTTCCGGGTCATCACCCCAATAATCCGTCGCGCCCGCAATTAACAAAACAACTTTGTCGGCGTTGGAAATAACCAATGAATTTTCTGAAGTCGAAATTGTTCCGCCAATTGGCATCACCAGCGTTTCCCCTTCGAAACGCATGGCCGGAACCGGTTTTGAGTCGGTAGGGTATTGCGCCATGATTTGGCCGCGCAAAACGATTCGAGGCCAGGGACCATTGGTCGTGTCAACGAACGATTTCGCGTCCAGCTCGCGTGACATCGAGAGTTCCAAATTGATTTTGCCCGGATGGTCGCAGGTGATGAGCACGGCAATCACCTGGTCGGGATAGGACGCGAAAACTTCGCGCGTGAACGTGTCGTCGCCGATTTGGTAGCGCACGGAGGCGATGCCGTCATTCAAATCCAAAGAACGCCGGTAATTCTCGACGTTGGTGATACCCGGAAAACCAATCCACAAATCGCCGAGCGGCTGATACGAGCGGATGCGATAGGGAACGCCCATCATCGTGTCGCCGATGAGTTTGGTGGCCTCATCGTCCTGGTTGGCAAAAAGCAGCCGGCGAATTTCCGGCAGCGCGGCGAGCGCGTTGGTGTTGTCCGCGTCGCGCTTGTAACCTTCCCAAAGCGAGCCTTCGTTGAGCTGAAGGTCTTCGCGCGCGACGCCGCCAAAAATCATGGCGCCTAATTTACCGTTGCCGACGGGCAGCGCGTCGTTCCACGTCGGCGCCGGCTGGCGATACCAGAGAGTGAGCGGCGTTCCCGGCGGTTCGGCTTCTCCAGTCAGCGTGGCGGTTTCCTTGTGCACGGCCTCGGCGAGATGCGTGGACGGCTGCGACGGCTCGACAACCGATTGCAATTCCGGCTTCGCTTTCGGCGTGGAACAGCCGGGAAAAACGGCTGCGACGGCAAAAATGAAAACGAAGGATGAAAAAATCCGGTGGATGATTCTTATTTTTTTCATGGCTGAGAACGAATGATGACAATTTTATGGAACACGGGCAATGCGAATTGCGAGGGCAGTTGGTGCCAGAGGCAGGAATTGAACCTGCGACCAAAGGCTTATGAGTCCTCTGCTCTACCCCTGAGCTACTCTGGCAACCGGAAGCGAAATCATATTTTGCGCGCAATCGGCCGACTGTCAATGCAAAGCCATCGTGGTGCCAATCTTAATTTGCCATGAGAAAGCGTCCACCGCGCAACGCGCCTTGACTTTTCATGCGATTTTTTCCAATTTTATCGGGTCAAATCGTAAAGCTGCACAAATTAGAAAACCACGCCGGGTTTTCCGGCCCGATAAGATCTTTTGGCCTGAAAATTGCGGGCAACCAAACGTGAACACGCCGCATTTATCCATTTTTCGGCACTTTTGCCGGATGGGGTTTGCTTACGTTGTCCTGTTTATCACGCTGGCTTGCACATTTGTGGTGTTTTTCCGCGTTCAGGAAAACGTTAAAGCTCGCGATCAGGCACGTTTTGACCTCGCCACCAGCCAGATACAATCCGCCGTTGAGCGTCGGCTCGCGCGATGTGTTGACCAAATGTATGCCGTGCGCGCACTTTTTGCCGCGGACGAAAATGTAAGCCCGGCCGAATGGAAGGCATTTTTTGCCGCCATGAATGTCCGGCAAAGCAATTTGGGCGTGCGGACTTTGGGGTATCTCGAAAAAGTGACTCCCGCCACAAAGGCGGATTTTTTGAAGGAGTGGAATCCGGGCGACCGGATCAGGCGCACAATTCTTCCGCCGGGGGATCGTCCAGTTTATTATCCAGCCGTTTACACCACCCACTTTGACTGGAGTGCCGATGTTTATTTTGGATTGGATCATGGCAACCAGCCGGAGCGGCTTGCAGCAATCAATCAGGCCATTGACGGAAATAATCCCGCTGTCACCGGACGCATCAGGATGATCACCACGAGCGGAACAAGCACCAATTCCGGAACTTTTTTTTATTTGCCCGTTTATAAAAGCGGGGCATCCATCGCCAGCGTGGAAGCGCGGCGCGAAGCGGCGCAGGGAGTCGTCTACATGACCGTCTTCCCGCAAAAAATGCTGGCGCTCCTCCTCGAAGAAGAGGCAAATCTGGGCGTGGACGTGGACATTTTTGACGGGCCGGAGGCGAACCCGGGAAAATTATTTTATGAAGGGGACACGGCTTCTCCGACCAACAATTTAATCAGCCGCTTGAAATCACATCCAACCCTTGCGCGGCAAATGGTGGTTCCGGTCTTCAACCAAGAATGGACGCTCGCCTTTTCAACCACGCCGCAGTTCGACGCAGCCTCCCAGCGGTATCTGCAATGGGTGGCTCTGGCCATCGGACTGGCCGTCAGCCTTCTGTTTTTTGGCATCGCTTGGGTGCAGGCCAACGCGCGGGCGCGCGCCGAGGCCGACGAAGCCGCGCTCGCCATCGAAAAGGAGGAGCTTGCCGTCACACTTTTTTCCATCGGCGACGGCGTCATCACAACCGACGGAGCCGCGAAAATCGTCTCCCTCAACAAAGCCGCGCAGTTCCTGACCGGCTGGTCCCAGGCGGAAGCCAAAGGCAAGCCGCTGGCCGAGGTGTTCCGGCTGATTCACGAGGAAAACCGCAAGACCGCCGCCGACCCGGTGGAAGGAGTTTTGACCACCGGCAAAGTCGTCGAACTGGGCAACCACATTTTATTGGTCGCGCGCGACGGAACCGAACGCGCCATCGCCGACAGCGCCGCACCGATCCGCGGCAAAGATGGAAAAGTCACGGGCACTGTGCTGGTGTTCCGCGACGTGACGGAGAAGCGGAAAATCGAGGCGCAAATGTTCAAGGAAAGCAAATTGGAGTCCGTCGGATTACTGGCCGGCGGCATTGCGCACGACTTTAACAACATGCTCGCCGCCATCGTCGGCAATTTGTCGCTGACCCGGCTGCCGGGAATGTCGCACGAGGAGCAAATGAACTTGATGGCCGAAGCCGAAAAGGGGGCGATGCGCGCGCGGGATTTGACTCAGCAACTGCTGACCTTCGCCCGCGGCGGCGCGCCCATCAAAAAAACGACGCGCCTGAACACGCTGGTGCGCGAGGCGTGCGAGTTCGCCGTGCGCGGTTCGAACGTGCAATGCCAGTATTCCCTCAAGGACGACGCCTGGCCGGCGGAAATTGACGAGGGCCAGTTCCGGCAGGTCCTGAACAATCTTGTGATTAACGCGCGCCAGGCCATGCCCGACGGCGGCAAGGTGGAGGTGAGTTTGGAAAACGTGGAACTGGCGGCCGGCGTCCTGCCGCCGCTGCCCGCAGGCAAACACGTGAAAGTTTCCATCAAGGACAATGGCGCGGGCATCAAACCGGAACTGCTTCCCAGAATTTTTGAGCCGTATTTCACGACCAAAAAAGGCGGCAACGGCCTCGGCCTCGCGACGGCCTATTCCGTGGTCCGCAAACACGACGGCATTATCAAGGTTGATTCCGCACCGGGCGCCGGCTCCGTTTTCCAAATTTTCCTGCCGGCTTCAGGCAAACCGGTTCCTTCGTTGCCATCTGAATCGCCGCGAGGAAAACTCGCCGGCAACGGACGGCTGCTCATCATGGACGACGAGGACGCCATGCTGAAAGTTTTGGGCGCGATGCTCCGAAAATTCGGCTATGAAGTTGAAACGGCACTCGACGGCGCGGAAGCCATTGAATGCTACGCCGCCGCAAAGGCCGCCGGCAAACCGTTCAAGGCCGTCATCATGGACTTGACGATTCCCAACGGCATGGGCGGGCGCGAAGCCGTCAAGCGGTTGCTGGAATTGGACCCGAACCTGAAGGCCATCGTTTCTAGCGGTTACTCGCTCGATCCCGTCATGGCGAATTACTGTGAATACGGTTTTCGTGGTGTCATTCCCAAACCCTATCGCGTGGAGGATTTGAGCCGCGTGTTGCAGGAAGTTCTCAACAACTGATCCGTTTCTCTCGCGGATTTCCAAAATCGAGCCGGCGATCCATTTCCCTGACAAGCAAATTAAGCCGCGCGTCCACGACATTTGGAAACCAAATCATTTGCCGCGCGTCTGAAGATGTTGTTACATCTTGTCGAACCAATTTATGCGAACACTTTTTTTGAATCTTGTGGCAGCCTGTTCGGTCATTTCCGCAACGGGCTTTGCCGTCAACGCCGAGCCATCCACCAATTCACTTCCGCAAAGCCTCAAGGATTATTTGCTGCCGGCCGTCAAAAACGGCGGCTTCGAGATGGACGGCTACGTTCTCTGGTGCTCGTCCGTCGTCAAAGTCGGTGACACTTACAATATGTTCGCCTCGGCCTGGCCCGCGCATAAAACCACCAACGGCTGGAGATATTCACTCGGCGACTGGACGAGCCAGTCCGAATGCGTCCGCGCCACATCGACCAATCTTTTCGGCCCCTACACGTTCCAGGAAGTCGTGCTACAAAAGCGGCCGGACAATTGGGACAAATCCCGCGTCCACAACGTCAAAATCGTCAAGGACGGTGACAAATATCTGATTTTTTACATAAGCAGCGCGAACGATACCGGCTATGCCGTGGCTGATTCCATCACCGGCCCGTGGACGCGCCTGGATCATCCGGTGATTCGCGCCAGCAATCCCGCGCCGCTTGTCCGCGCCGACGGCAGCCTTTACGTTTTTTGCCGGCTGGCCGAAGACGGCATCAACCGCGGCGTCGCTTTCACTGCGCCGACTTATCAGGGGCCTTACACGGTCGTGGACAACGGCAACAATCTCCTGTCCAACGGCGGCGAACTGGAAGACCCGACTATTTGGTGGGCAAACAATCAATACAACATTTTGCTGAACGACTGGAAGAGCCACGCGACGGGCATTTTCAAGGCGGGCGCGCAGTATTTTTCCAAGGACGGCGTGCATTACACGCTCGTTTCGCACGAACCGGTTTTCACGAAGACGGTCAAATTTGACGATGGCACGACTGAAACATTCCGCCGACGCGAGCGGCCGTTTGTTTACGTGAATGAAAAAGGCGTGGCGCTGGCGCTCTTCACCGCTTGCATGCCCGCTGACCAGCACGCGCGCATCGTTGTCCAGCCGATCAACAATTACTATCCGGACAACAAATAAAAAAGCGCGGGCTTTTATCCGCACTTGATTTTTTCCCCGAATTACTTCATCGCCGGCGTGAACGGCTGCACGAAGCACTGGTCGCCTTTGTGATACGCAATCCACACGGTGTGCGTCTTCGAGTCAACGGTGATGCTGCCGGTCCCGGTTTCATCCGGTACATCGCCCAGTGAAGTCAACTTGTCGGGGGCAACGGCCACCACCGAAATGTTTCCCTCGCGGCTTGCGCAATAAGCCATGTGCGCACCGGGATCATAAGCCATTTCATCCACCCGCGCGCCGGTGTCGGCGGTCGCGATGATTTTTCCGGTGGAACGATCCAACATGACCAACTTGCCGGCGCACGCCGCGAGCAGGCCGTTGTTGTCCGGCACAATTGCGATTCCATGCGGCCCCTTGTCCGGCGCGAGCGGCCAGTTCGCGAAAACCTTGTTGTCGCTGGCGTCCACCACGGCAATGGTGTTCACGCCTTTCACCGCTTGATACAGGTGCTTGAATTCCGGATCGAAGGCAAGGTCTTCAACGCCCCGGCCGTCATACTTGATGGTTGTGATGATTTTTTTCGCCACCGGATCCACCACCCACACTTCGGCGGCGGTGTCATTGCATTCATAGACAAGACCGGACACGGGATTGAAGGCAATCAAATCAGTGTTTGTCGGCATCGGCACTTCGCCGGCCACTTCGAGCGTTTTGGCGTTCACGATGACCATGCGCCCAGGGTCGTTGCCGCTGACGTAATAATTCCCGCCCTTCACATCTGTCGCCGCGTCCTGCGCCGTGCCGGTAGGAACGGCCTTCAGTAATTTTTTGGTGCCAAGGTCGAAAACATCGAGCGTCTTGTTGGCCTCGTGGCCGAGCAACAGCCGGTCCTGGTTGGTGTCAATGCTGATGAAATCAAATCTGCCCGCCGTGCCGGGCAGCAGAATCGGCTCGCCCGCCGTGAGCGGCGCCGCCTGCGTGTTCAACGCCAGCAGCAAGCCGGCCGCCGCGATCCCCAATTGAATTGTGCCAATTATATTTTTCCTCGATTTCATTTTGTCTTTTCCCGGCGAAACCGGTTTGAATGTTGATGGTTCGTGAAAATACCGCTTCCGTATATTTCGCTCCTGCGGATGAAGCAAGGCATTTTTGGAAAATGAACGATTTTTAATCCGCGTGCCGCCCCGCCTTTTCTTCGTGCGCGCCTTTGCTATCCTGCCGCCATGCGAAAACTGCCGCGCTCATTTTACGACCGGGACACCATTGTGGTCGCCCAGGAATTGCTCGGAAAAATTCTGGTTCGCAAATCGCGCGGCGGCGCGCGCGCCGGTAAAATCGTTGAGACCGAGGCATATCTCGGCCCGCACGATCTCGCCGCCCACTCGGCCCGCGGCCTGACCGAACGCAACCGGGTCATGTTCGGCCCGCCCGGCCATGCCTACGTTTATTTCATTTATGGAATGTATTTCTGCATGAATGTCGTAACCGAACGCGCGGGCCACGCTTCCGCCGTTTTGCTCCGCGCGCTGGAACCGGTGAAAAATCTCGAAGGCCGCACAAGCGGGCCGGGATTGCTCTGCCGCGCGATGAACATAGACTGCCAGTTCAACGGCCACGATTTGTTGAGCGACGATTTTTTCATCGCCGAGCCGCACAAAGCGGAAACCCTTTCCATCGTCAAACGCCCGCGAGTCGGCGTGGACTACGCGAAGCACTGGGCGAAACGCCATTTGCGATTTTACATCAAAGGCAATCCCAGCGTGTCCCGGAAATAACGGCTAAATTTGTTCTCCGCCCGCCGCCGCGACAAATTTTTCCACCAGGGCCGTGGCCGAATCTTTTTTCCACGCCGCCCCGACGCGGATCGGCTCGCCCGGCGGTTTCAGCGGGATGACTTTCAATCGCGGCCCGACCATGCAGGCGAAGGAACTAAGCACGAGCGCAAAGCCGCCGCCGGATTCAACGGCGGCAATCAGGCTGGCGATGCCGTCGTGCTCCCCCATCACGCGCGGCGTGTGGCCGATCTTCGCAAAAACTTTTTTGATGCCCTCGTGATAATCGGGATAATCCGCGCGGCTGTAGCCGATGAGCGTTTCGTTCGCGAGTTGCGCCAGCGTGACGGATTTTAACTTTGCCAGCGGATGTTTCGGCGCGACAGCGACGCACATCGAATAGCGCGCCAGCAACTTGAAAACCAGTTCGCGCAACGACTTTTGTCCCGGCTCGACCATGAGCGCGACGTGCAACTTGCCTTCGCGCAATCCCGCGAGCATTTCTTCCGTGGACAAATCGTGCAGCGCCACGCGCACGTTCAGAAATTGTTCCTGAAACGTTCGCAACGCCTGCGGCAGAATCCTCACCGTTGGCGACGGCGCATAGCCGACGTGCAATTCGCCGTTGGTTCCGCCGGCGACGGCGCGGGCGGTTTTCACGGCGTCATCGGCGCGTTGAAGAACGGCGCGGGCTTCGGCCAAAAAAGTTTTTCCCGCCTCGGTGAGCTTGAGCGATTTCGCGCCGCGTTCAAAAAGTTGAAAGCCGATTTCGTCCTCGAGATCGCGGATTTGGCGGCTGATGCCTGGCTGCGAGACGTGCAGCTTCAGCGCGGCGCGCGAAACGTTTTCCGCCTCGGCGACGGCGACGAAGTATCGGAGATGGCGTAGTTCCATATTAAAGTTTATAACCCTTCCCTGAAATCACGCCCATGCAGCAGCTTGGCCAAATTAGCGAATGTGTGCAGATGCTTTTGGAATTGGCCCTGTGGAACTAGGAACAACATTACTCGATGGACTAGCTTGCCATCCAATGCTTCGAATTGAATTCCTTTACGCGAACGTCCGATAGCACCAATGACTTCGGAAACAAAATCGGTCGAAGCATGCGGTATTCCGATACCAAATCCGATTCCTGTGGTCATTGAGGATTCTCGTTTTTTAACGGCCGCTACTATTGCGTCCCTGTTTTCAGGCTTAATCTTGCTATTAGCTACAAGACCGTCAATCAACTCGTCAATGGCCTGCCACCTATTCTCAGATCGTAGGTCAATGATGATGGGATTCGGACCAAAAAAGTCATTCAAATCCATTTCCATCGAGCATTGCCAAAAGTCATTGTCAGGCAAGAAACATGGTATTTCGCGGAATCCGGAACGCGCGTTAGAATCCTTCCATGATGACTATACGAAAAGCAAATGAACGGGGGCACGCCGAACACGGCTGGCTCGACACCTATCACACCTTCAGCTTCGCGGACTATTACGACCCGCAATGGATGGGTTTCCGCAGCTTGCGGGTGATCAACGACGACCTCGTGATGCCGGGCGCGGGCTTCGGCGCGCATCCGCACCGCGACATGGAAATCGTCACTTACGTGCTGAACGGCGCGTTGCAACACAAGGATTCCATGGGCAATGGCAGCATCATTCGCCCCGGAAACCTGCAATACATGTCCGCCGGCAGCGGCGTGCAGCACAGCGAATTCAACCCGTCGAAAGACGAGGCGGTCCGCTTGCTGCAAATCTGGATTTTGCCGGACGCGAAAGGTTTGAAACCGCGTTACGCCGAAAAATCCCTGCAGGATGCGCCGACGGGCAAATTGCATCTGATGACGAGCAAGACCGGGCGCGACGGCTCGATTGCAATCCGCCAGGACGCGGATTTGTGGCTGGCGAAATTGGAACCCGGCCAGCAAGTCGCACATTCGCTGGCCAACAATCGTCACGCGTGGGTTCACGTCGCGGAAGGCGAAGTCGTCTTGAACGGCCAGACGCTTTCCGGCGGCGACGCCGCGGCCGTGAGCGAAGAATCCAAATTGCAATTGTCAGCCAACAAACCGTCACAAGTGCTGTTGTTCGACCTCAACTGAACCATGAACCGGAGGCAATCGGGAAACCGGTTGCCTCCACTTTTTCAACCAAAAACAAAATCAACGACCAAAATTATGAACACCATCAAATCCAACCAACTTCTGGAGCAATTAAACTGGCGCTACGCGACCAAGCAATTTGATCCGAATCGAAAAATCAGCGCCCACGATTGGGCGGTCATCGAAGAAGCACTGCGGCTGACGCCGTCCAGCGGCGGACTGCAACCGTGGAAATTCATCGTGGTGACCGATTCCGCCGTCCGCACAAAACTGCGTCCGGCGTCTTATGGACAGGCGCAAATCACCGACGCTTCACATTTGGTTGTGTTTGCCTCGAAAAATAATTTCAACGAAGCCGACGTGGACGCGCACATCCAACACCTCGCGAAAATCCAAGGCGTGCCCGTCGAAGCGCTCGCGACCTTGCGCGGCATGTTGGTCGGCGGCATTGTTCAAAGTCAGGATGAAGCCGCGCGCAATGCCTGGGCGCGCAACCAGGCTTACATCGCGCTCGGCAATCTGCTGACCAGCGCGGCGTTGTTAGGCATTGACGCCTGCCCGATGGAAGGGGTTAATCGCGCCCAATACGATGAAATTCTCGGCCTGAAGGCGAAAGGTTATGCCAGCGCCGTCATCGCCACGCTCGGTTATCGCCTGCCGACGGACAAATACGCTGCGGCGCCCAAAGTGCGCTTTCCCAAGGAACAGACCTTCGTCCGCATTTGAACTGAACAACGAGTGCCGCCAGCGCTGGTTCGTTTACCACACAAGGTTTCAAGAGTGGCGGTCGGGGCAGCCGGATTGCGGGACGGGCGCGGGAGGTCGAAAATAAAAACGGCTTCGCTGCCGGTGAAGATGCTTATGTGAATGTTTGTGAAATTTTTCACAAGCGCTGCGCGACGGCAAGTCTTTTTTTATTTTTTCCGGAAGCGCCGCAAAAAATTTCGCGGGGCGGGGAAATAATTCTCGCCCCGGCGGAAAAATTTTGTCACCTTGCCTTCACCAAGCCCGTCCAAGATTGTCATAATCACGTGACCTCTGCGGACATCTCCGTTCAAATTGAAAAGGAAAATTATGAATGAATCGAACCATCAGAATCTTTCACGGCGCAACTGGCTGGGGCTTGCCGTGCCGGCTGCCGCAGTCTCGGTCGGCACCGGCCTGCTCGCCACGCGCGCCATGGCCGACGACCAGCCCGCCGCCGCCGCCGATGAAAATCTGCTCGGCGCGAAAACTTACAACATCCGCGACTTCGGCGCGGTGGGCGACGGCAAGACGGTCAACACGGCGGCGATGCAGGCGGCGATTGACGCGTGCAGCAAGGACAGCGGCGGCACGGTGCTGGTGCCTGCGGGAATTTTCGTCATCGGCACGGTGGAATTGAAGAGCAACATCACGCTGCACATTTCGGCGGGCGGAACATTGCTCGGCAGCGGCCACGGCACGGATTATCATCCGGCCTCCGAGATTCCGCTTTCCGGCGATTCGACTTTGGGCGACGGGAACACCGGATTGATTTATGCGGTCAACGCCGTGAACATCACGGTGGAGGGGCCGGGCACGATTGACGGAAATGGGGCGCTGTTCCGCAATCCGGCCCGCGGCGTGCCGCCGCCCGCCGGCATCAGCGGCAGCCATCGTCCGTATCATTTGATGTTTTATCGCTGCACGAACCTCCGCATCCGCGACATTTTTCTCAAGGACTGCGCGTTTCATTCGATGCGGATCGTCCAGTGCAGCTTTGCGTGGTTTGACGGCATCCGCCTTTACAGCCGGGAGATTCACAACAACGACGGGTTTCATTTCATCAGCTGCCAATACGTCCACATTTCCAATTGTGACATCCAGTGCGAGGACGACGCCTGCGCGCTGTTCGGAAGTTGCAAATTTGTGACGGTGACGAACAGTTCGTTCAGCACGCGCTGGTCGGTGTTCCGGTTTGGCGGCGGCGAGGCGGAGAATATCACGGTTTCCAATTGCGTCATTGACATTGTTTTTGGCTGTCCGATCAAAATCGCCGGCGGCGGGCGCTCGCGGTTTCAAAACATGTTGTTCTCGAATCTGGTGATGAACAATGTGACGGGGCCGATTTCCATCAGCATGGGTTCGCGGTTTGGAAGGCGTCCGCCGGGAATGATGCGGAATGGGGAAACCAATTCGACGGCGCGCGCGACTTCCGGGGAAACGAACGCCGTGGCGGACATGGAAACAAATGCGATGGCCGGCACGGACACGAACATGCCGGCGGGTTACCGGCCAACGCCGGTGGAAGAGGCGGGATTGCCGGGCATCATTCGCAACATTGTCTTCAGCGGCATCCGCGCGACGGTCGTGAAGCCGTTTCAAATCCCCGGCTATCCGGTTCCCAGCGGATACAACCCGGGCGAAATTTATTCGTGCATCGGGCTGAATGCCATTGACGGAAATTTCATCGAGAACATTGTCTTCGACGACGTTCACATCACTTACCCCGGCGGCGGCACGGCGGCACAGGCGGCGGTGCGCGACGTTCCGGAACGCGTCGGCGAATATTATGCCGCGGGAGTTTTTCCGTCTTACGGACTTTACGCGCGCAACGTGCGCGGCCTGACGCTCAACAACGTGCGGTTTGATCTGGCCGCGCCGGATTTGCGGCCGGCGGTGGTGTTCGACCACGTTGAGGACGCGGCGGTGAGCGGCCTGAATGTGCAGGGCGTCAAGGACGCGGAGTCGGCACTGCGGTTCATTGATGCGAAGGACGTTTTGCTGGACGCGCCGCGGTTGATTACGCCCGCGCCGGTGTTTTTGCAGGTTGAAGGCGCGGACAATTCCAACATCATCGTGGACGGCGGCGATTTGACGAAGGCGGACAAGTCGCTGGCGTTCAAGAACGGCGGGCTGGAGAATTCCGTGAAATTGCGCGCGTGAACCGCCCGCGAAAGAAATTGCAAACTGTTTATGCCTGACACTGACAAGTCCATTTTGTCCCGGCGCGAATGGATGAAATTCGCCGTTCCGGTCGCGGCGGCTTCGACCGGCGCCGGCTTGCTGGCCGCGCGCGCTTTTGCCGATGGCCCGCCTGCCGCCAATGATAATTCGCTGGGCGCGAGAATTTACAACATCCGCGATTTCGGCGCGGTGGGCGACGGCAAGACGCTCGACACTGCCGCGGTGCAGGCGGCGATTGCTGCCTGCACCAAAGACCAGGGCGGTGTCGTGCTTGTGCCGGCGGGCGTGTTTGTCATCGGCACGGTGGAAATGAAGAGCAACGTCACGTTGCGCATCGCGGCGGGCGGAAAATTGCTCGGCAGCGGCGATGGCAAGCAGTACTACGCCGCCGAGGCCATTCCGCTTTCCGGCGACGCGACGCTCGGCGACGGACACGTCGGACTGATTTTCGCGGTCAACGCGGTGAACATCACCATCGAGGGGCCGGGCACGATTGACGGCAACGGCGCGTTGTTTCGCAGCGCCGTTCGCGGCGAACTGCCGCCATCGGGCCGGGGCGGTGCGGACCGTCCGTATCATTTGCTGTTTTATCGCTGCCAGAATTTGCGCGTGCGCGATTTGTTCCTCGTCGCGAGCGCGTATCATTCCATCCGGATCATTGAAAGCCAGTTTGTGTGGCTGACCGGCCTGCACATTTACAATCGCGTCAACGGCAACAACGACGGTTTCCATTTCATCAGCGCCGAATATCTCCACGTCGAGAATTGCGACGTGCAAAGCCAGGACGACGCGTGCGCGCTGTTTGGCAGCTGCAAATTTGTGACCGTCACCAACAGCACATTTAGCACGCGCTGGTCGGTGTTCCGTTTCATCGGCGGCAATCCCGAGAACATCACCATTTCCAACTGCGTCGTTTATGAGACGTGGGGCTGCCCGATCAAAATGCAATTCTGGGGAAGTTCGCAGGTGCAAAATCTTCTGTTCTCGGATTTGATTTTCAAGGACGTGACCGGGCCGATTTCCATCAACATCAATCCGAGCCGCGGCCGGGGCGCCGAAGCCGCAGCGGCGGAGCCGGGCGGATTTGTCCGCAATCTCACGTTCCAAAACATCCGCGCGACAGTCGTGGCCGAGCCGTGGCCAATTGAGGACATCCCAATTCCAATGGGCTTTCGTCCCGGAGAAATGCGCCAGTGCGTCGTGCTCAACTGCCTCGCCGGCGCAGTGCTGGAAAATGTCAACTTCGACAACTTCCATGCTACGTTCGGCGGCGGAGGCACGGCCGAGGAAGCGCTGCGCGAAGTGCCGCAGATCGCGAATGAATATTTTGAAATCGGCACGCCGCCCGTCTACGGCATCTTCGCCCGGAACGTGCGCGGCTTGACGTTGAACAATGTGCGTTTTGAAGTTGAGAAACCGGATTTGCGGCCGGCGGTGATGCTCAACCGGGTTTCCAATGTTGCGGTCAATGGTATCAGCATGGACGGAAATCCGCAGGCCGCGTCGGTATTGAGGCTGGTTGAAACGAGTGAAATACTCATCAGCGCCGCGCGCCTGCTCACGCCGGCGAAAGTATTTCTCCAAGTCGAAGGCGCGGGCAGCAAGGACATAGTCATTGATCGCGGCGATCTGACGAAAGCGGCTGCGCCAGCTTCTTTCATGAACGGCGCCGGCAAAGATGCGGTCAAATGGCGCGTATAATTTAAAATGAATCGAACGAAATTAATTCCCTGGATTGTTTGTCTGGCCCTGTCGGCCGGCTGCGTCACTCAACACCCTCAAAGCAGCCCGATGGCTGCGCGCGGACCGTGGATGAACCAATCGCTGCCGCCCGGAGAGCGCGCTGAATTGCTCGTGCGCCGGATGACGCTGGACGAAAAAATTTCCCAGGTCCACATGGTGGACACGAAGGAGCATCCACGTGAAGTGGCTGGCGTTCCGCGGCTGGGAATTCCGCCGTTCAAAATCACGAACGGTCCGCTGGGTGCCGGGCCGGGCGACACCAAACCGGCGCTGCCGGCGACCGCGTTGCCGGCGGCATTGGCGCTGGCGGCGTCGTGGAACACAAATCTGGCGCGGGAGTTCGGTGAAATCGCGGGCAAGGAAGTCGCAGACCACGGCGACGATTTGATCGAAGGTCCGGCCCTGAACATCACGCGCGTGCCGCAGAACGGCCGCAACTTCGAGTATTTCGGCGAAGACCCGTTTTTGTCCGGGCAAATGGGCGTCGCGGAAGTTGAAGCCATCCAGCAGCAGGGCGTGATTGCCGAAATCAAACACTTTGACGCGAACAGCCAGGAAACCGACCGCAAGGGCATCAACGAAATCATTGACGAGCGCACGTTGCGCGAAATTTATCTGCCGGCATTCGAGACCGTGGTAAAGGAAGCCGACCCCGGCGCGGTGATGGCCGCCTATCCCAGCGTCAACGGCGAGTTCTGCTGCCGGAACACGCATCTTCTCAAGGACATCCTGCGAGGCGACTGGGGCTTCAAAGGTTTCGTTCAATCGGATTACACGGCGACGACCAACGCCGTGCAATGCGCGCTGGCAGGACTGGACCTTGCGATGAAGCCCGACCACTACTCGGGTGAATTGAAAACCGCCATCATTGACGGCAAGGTGCCGAAGGCGGGCCTCGACGCGATGGTGGAACGGCGGTTCACGCAAATGTTCAAATTTGGGATGTTCGACCACACGCGCACGCCGCAGCTAATTCCAGCGAAGGAAGACGGCGCGGTCGCCCGCTCGATTGCCGAGCAATGCGCCGTGCTGTTGAAGAATAACGGCGACACATTGCCGCTCGACACGAACACAATTCATTCAATTGCCATCATCGGCCCTTACGCAAACGTGGCCAGCACCGGCGGCGGCGGCAGTTCAGCCGTCAAACCACTTTACACCGTGACGCCGCTGGACGGAATCAAACACCGCCTCGGCACGAACGTCGTCGTGACATTCAACAACGGCACGAATGTCGCGGCAGCGGCAGCGATGGCAAAATCCGCCGATGTCGCGCTGGTTATCGTCGGCAACAAGGACAGCGAAGGACACGACCGTCCGAATCTCTTGCTGCCTTACAAACAGGACGCGCTCATTTCGGCCGTGGCGGCGGCCAATCCAAAAACGATTGTGGTTTTAAAAACCGGCGGGCCGGTGTTGATGCCGTGGCTCGACCAAGTGCCGGCCATTCTTGAAGCGTGGTATCCGGGTGAGGAAGATGGAAACGTGGTGGCGGCGCTTTTGTTCGGCGATGTGAATCCGTCCGGCAAATTGCCGATGACGTTTCCGAAGACCGAATCCCAAGTGCCGGCTTCCTCGCCGGAGCAATATCCCGGTGTCAACGGAACGGCTATTTATTCCGAGCGGATGCTGGTAGGCTATCGCTGGTATGACGCGCGGAACGTAGAGCCGTTGTTCCCGTTTGGCTTCGGTTTGTCTTATTCGACGTTCGCTTTGACCAATCTCGGCGTCACGCCGTTCTCTGCGGAAGGAAACGTCGTGGTGTCGCTCGACGTGACGAATACCGGCTCACGCGCCGGTGCGGAAGTGGTCCAGGTTTATGTGGCCGCGCCGCCCGACGCCGGCGAACCGCCCAAACAATTGAAAGGATTTTCCAAAGTCGAACTGAAGCCGGGCGAGACGGGGCACGTCACCGTCACGCTCGACCGGCGCGCCTTCTCGATTTGGAGCCTCAAGGCCGGCCAATGGGTGCTTGCGCCGGGCGTGCATCAGATTCTGGTCGGAACTTCCTCGCGCGATCTGCCGCTGCATTCGACGGTGACCATACCAAACGAATGATGAGAGGCGCGCAATGATTTGTGCCAGAATAACAATCAATTGTCGGCGCCGACAAAAGGTCACAAATCCCATGCGTTACTCAATTCTTCCATTCCTGTTCGCCGCCACCGTGGTGTTTTCACAGACGAATCAAACTTCCGTGACTTCGCCCGACGGCCGGCTGACCATCACATTCCAAACCGCGACCAACACGACGTCGGGCGATGCCGCCCGGCGCACGCTCTCGCCGCAATATCAGGCCGCACCCGGAGGCGGCCAGTTGGTTTACACGGTTTCGTTCCAAGGCAAGACGGTTTTCGAGCCGTCGGCACTGGCGTTGGATTTGCAAGGACAAAAACCGGAGCTGGGCCAAAACGTGAAGCTCGTGAACGCATCGGCTTCGCAGGGCGATGACGATTACACTTTGTTTCACGGAAAGACCAGCCATGTCAATGATCATTACAACGCGCTACAACTGGAGTTCAGCGAAACCGCCGTTCCCGGTCGCAAGTTGATCATTGAAGCGCGGGCTTACAACGATGCAGTAGCGTTTCGTTACCTTGTCCCCGCACAAACTGGCTTGCACGATTTCCGGCTGGTGAAGGAAGACACCGAGTTTCGGCCCGTGAAGGACGCGATGAGTTATTCGCTCGAACTGCCGAATTTCCGTTCGATGTATGAAAGCGAATTCATTCAACTGCCGTTGAGCGCATTCTCCAATCAAGGTGGTGTCGGCAGCGAAATATTGATTGGCTGTCCGATGTTGCTTCATCTGCCGGGCGTGGCGTGGGTTGCCATCACCGACGCGGACTTGCGCGATTATTCCTCGATGTATCTGGTGAATTCTTCGCGAAGCTGGCTCGGACACTGGCTCGTCTCCCGCCTCGCGCCGCAGGTTGAAAATACAAATCTCTGCGTCACCGGCACGTTGCCGCATCATTCCTCGTGGCGCGTGCTCATGGTCGCCGATGATCCGGGCCGCTTCATCGAATCCACCGTGATCACCGATTTGAATCCGCCGTGCGCCATCACGAACACGTCGTGGATTGAGCCGGGCAAATCGGCGTGGGATTGGTGGGGCGGCAGCCGCGGTCCCGACGGCAAGAGCGCCCACACGACGGCCACCGAGGAATACTACGTGGACTTCGCCGCGAAATCCAGTTTCAAATACATGCTCGTGGACGGCGGCTGGTCCGCGCCCGGAGACATCACGAAAATGAACGGTTCGGTGGACGTGCCCGCCGTTGTTCGTTACGCCGCAGCCAAAGGCGTGAAAGTCTGGGTTTGGGCCGGCTACGCGGATTTGAGCCGCCAGATGGACGAGGCGTTTCCGCTTTACGAAAAGTGGGGCATCGCCGGCGTGAAAACGGATTTCATCGAACGCGACGACCAGAAAGGAATGGATTTTTACTACGAGACTGCGGAGAAGGCGGCGAAATATCATTTGATGATGGATTATCACGGCGCGACAAAGCCGTCCGGCATCGAGCGCACCTGGCCGAACATCATGGGTTACGAGGCGGTCGCGGGCATGGAACAAAACAAGGCCGGCGCGCGGGACAATCCGCGACATCACGTCATGCTGCCGTTCACACGGATGCTGGCCGGGCCAATGGATTACACGCCAGGCGGGTTCGACAATGTGACCGAGGATGAATTCGAGCCGCGGATGAACCAGCCGATGGTCATGGGGACGCGGGCGCAACAGTTGGCCATGTATGTCGTGTATGACGCGCCGTTCCAAATGGTGTCCGACTGGCCGGGAAATTACGAAGGCCAGCCGGCGTTTCAATTCATCGAGGACGTGCCGACAACGTGGGACGAAACCAAGGAGTTGAACGGCGTTCCGGGTGAATACATCACCATGGCCCGGCGCAATGGAAACGACTGGTATCTCGGCAGCATGACCGATTGGACGCCGCGCACTCTGGAAGTTCCACTTAATTTTTTAGGCTCCGGAAAATTCACGGCGGAAATTTACGCCGACGCCAAGGACGCCGGGCAATTTCCGAAGCACGCTTCCATCGAGAAACAAACCGTGCAGGCCACAGGCAAGCTGGAGTTGCAGCTCGCCCCCGGCGGCGGCTGCGCGGTGCGCTTCGTGCTGGAACAATAACGACCAATAACGCACCGGTTCACAAAACTTAAAAACCATGTCCAATCCAAATCAATCTCCGTCCCGCCGCAAATGGCTCGGATTGACTCCCACTCTTGCTGCCGCCTCGGTCGGCACCGGCCTGCTCGCCCCGCGCGCGATGGCCGACGATCAGCCGCCCGCCGCCGGCGATAATTCACTCGGCGCGAAAATTTACAACGTCCGCGATTTCGGCGCGAAGGGCGACAGCACGACGCTCGACACCGCCGCGATTCAAGCCGCGATTGACGCCTGCACCAAAGACCAGGGCGGAACCGTCCTCGTTCCCGCCGGAAGTTTTTTGACCGGGCCGATTGAACTCAAGAGCAATGTCACGCTGCGCATCGTCGCCGGTGGAAAATTGCTCGGCAGCACCGACCCGAAGCAATATCACCCGGCCAACGGAATTCCATTGCAAGGCGACCACACGATGGGCGACGGCAACACCGGCCTCGTCTACGCCGCCAACGCGACCAACGTGACGATTGAAGGTCCCGGCACGATTGACGGGCAAGGCCGGCAGCTTCGCGCCAACGGCTTGGGCGGCAAACGGCGGGCGCACCTCACATTATTTTACCGTTGCACAAACTTGACCGTCCGCGACGTGTATCTTTTCCACAGCGGCTATCACACCTGCCGGATTTGCAACTGCACTTACGTCCAGCTGAACGGCGTCCGCATCTTCAGCCGCACCGTCAGCAACAACGACGGATTTCATTTTATCAGCGCCCAGCACGTCGCCGTGTCGAATTGCGACGTCCGCTGCCAGGACGACGCCTGCGCCATGTTCGGAAGCTGCCAGTTCATCACCATCACCAACAGCCTGTTCAGCACGCGCTGGTCGGCGTTTCGCTTCGGCACCGGCATCGCCAACAACATCGCCGTTTCGAATTGCCTGCTCTATCAGGTCTTCGGCTGCCCCGTCAAATTGCGTTGCGACTCCGGCTCGCGTTTCGAGAACATGTCGTTCTCCAATCTCGTTTTCGATCAAGTCACCGGCCCGATTATCGTCGCCGCTGGTCCGCAACATCTCGCCGGTGCAGGCCGCCGAAATTCCACACCCGTATCCAACGCCCCCGGCGTCATCCGCAACATTTCCTTCAACAACATCAGCGGCAATGTCATCGGCCAGCAGGATAAGCTCGACGATTCCACGTTTGCCAGCGGCACCAATCCCGGTGAACTTCACTCTTGCATTACTCTCAATTGCGTGAAGGGCAATGTTATCAAAAATATCTCCTTCAACGGCATCCGGCTCACCTTCGGCGGCGGCGGCACGGCGGAGATGGCGGCGCGCCGCGATTTGCCGTCCATCGCCAACGAATATTTCTCCCTCGGCCCGATGCCCGCCTACGCATTTTACGCCCGCAACGTCCGCGGCCTCACGCTCGCCGGCGTGCGCTTTGAAACGGCAACGCCCGATTTGCGGCCCGCGCTGGTCCTCGATCATGTAACGGACGCCACCGTGAACAGCCTCAACGTGCAGGGAAACAAGGACGCCATGGCCGCTGTTTGCCTTGTCGGCGCGCAGGATGTTTTGTTGAGCGCGACGCGATTGCTCACGCCCGCCGCCGTTTTCCTGCAAGTCGAGGGCGCCGACAACGGCAACATTATCGTGGATGGCGGCGATATTTCCAAGGCGGCAGCGCCGCTGGCGTTCAAAAATGGCGCGAGTGAAAGTTCCGTGAAGCTGTGGGCGTAGATTTATTCCCGCCAAATAAAAAGCGGGACTTGGTTTATCCAAGCCCCGCTGTGAAAACTTAATTGCGCTTAGTAGCGGCGGCTGCCGCCATATTCACAACGACCACCACCACCGCCTGTGCGCTCTTCGCGCGGCTTGGCGACGTTGACCGTGAGGGCGCGACCGTCCATGTCTTTGCCGTTCATGCCTTCGATGGCCTTCTGGGCCTCCTCGGCGGAACTCATGGTAATGAAGCCGAACCCGCGCGGACGGCCGGTTTCCCGATCCATCATCAGGTTGGTTTCCGTAACGGTGCCGAACGCCGCGAACACGTCATTCAGGCTGTTTTCTGTGGCATTGAAGGAAAGATTTCCGACAAATAATTTATTGCTCATGTGATGTTTTACTGTCCGACAAACCGGTGCTTTCTACAGACTGTTCCCGAACATCGGGCTAAAATCATCACTGAACCAGGTTCACTTGAGGATTCACCATGCCTTGAAAGAAACAAGCTATCTAACAGACACAGTCATTCTCGCTCATTCTGCCGCAATAGCTACAACTATCGGCAACTATTTTTGGACGCTGTCACGCCGCCTGTGCCGAATAAATTCGTGTCCGTTGTTTACATTGGTCGCCGACCGGCCATAATGAGGTTGCCTTCGGAGAAACTGAAATGCCGCAGGCAGGTCAATCGCAGAGACATCAAAAATATGGGCGACAAATCCCCGAAATCCAACCAGAAAAAATCCTCACAGAAACAAGCCAAGGCCAGCGCTGCCAGCCAGAAGAAAGGCGCAGCCATGGCCGCCAAGAAAAAGTAACCGTTCGTTGCTTGCTGTTTCTCCTGATGTAAAAATCAGGAGGGACAGATTCCCTCGACAAGAACCCCGCTCGCCAGTTCCAGGTCTGGTTCGTAAATTATCCCGATGAAGTTGTGCCAGGGCCAAATCTGGAAACAGAGCAGGGAATATATCCGCATCGTGCGCCTTGAGCGGCACGAAGTGGAATACAAGTCCATGACCAGCCTCGCCGCCAAGGAAGGCACCCGGCACGTCACCAGCAAAAAAGATTTCTGCCGCCTGCTTAAAGGCGCGCATCAGCTTCAGCCTGCCAAAACTCCGAACCCGCCCGCAGTTGCGACGCCGCTGCCGCTCCGCTAAATTCGCCGCATGGAAAAGAACCGGCTGGAGGCGTTCAGCGACGGCGTGCTCGCCATTATCATCACCATCATGGTGCTGGATTTGAAGGTGCCGCAGCCGACCGAACAATTGCCGCACCCGGACACGCTCGCCGCCCTGAAACCGTTGCTGCCGGTCTTCCTGACCTACGTGTTGAGTTTCATTTACCTCGGCATTTATTGGAACAATCATCATCACCTGCTCAAGGCCGCGCACAAGGTCAACGGCGCGATGATGTGGGCGAATTTGCACCTGCTGTTCTGGCTGTCACTCTTTCCGTTCGTCACGGGCTGGCTGGGCGAAAATCATTTCACCACTGCGCCCGCGGCGATTTATGGCGCGGTGCTGCTGATGGCGGCAATCGCGTGGTATATTTTGCAGACTCTCATCATTGCCCGGCAAGGCCGCGATTCAAAATTGGCAAAAGCCATCGGCCGGGATTTTAAGGGGAAAATTTCACCGTTGCTTTACGCCACCGGCATTGCGCTGGCGTTTTTCCGGCCGTGGATTTCCTGCACCATTTACGCGCTGGTGGCGTTGCTGTGGCTCGTTCCCGATCGCCGCATCGAGCGCGTGGTGGAGGAATCGCCGGACAGTTGATTGGAGATATTCCTGAACACGCGCCGTCTCAATTCATCCGCCCGCCATGGCACCGACAATCAAAAAAGGCTCCGCGCCGCTGACGACGGCTTCCGGCAGCGGCGTCTCCGGCGGTTCGAACGACAAATCTTCCTTGCACGCAAAAAACCGGACGAACGGGCGACGCTTCAACGTGCAGTGATCGCGAACCGTTCCGCGTAAAACCGGATAGCGCGCCTCCAGCGCATCAAGCACGGCGCACACCGTGACCGGTTCGGCAATTTCAAGCTCCACCTCGCCGTCCACACGCGCGAGGTTGCGCAGATGAAATGGAAGCACGACGCGGATCATCGCAACGTTTGCACTTCGACGGAATAAACCGCAGGCAAATCGCGGACGATGGCGTTCCACGAATTGCCGCCGTTGGCCGAGCAATAAACCTGTCCGCCGGTGGTGCCGAAATAAATGCCGCACGAATCGAGCGAATCCACAGCCATCGCGTCGCGTAGCACGTTCACATAGCAATCTTTTTGCGGCAGACCCTTCGTGAGCGGTTCCCATTCGTTGCCACCGGTCTTGCTGCGATAGACGCGCAGCTTGCCGTCTGGCGGATAGTGCAGAGAATCACTCGTGATGGGCACGACATAAATCGTTTCCGGCTCATTGAAGTTCACGTCAATCGGAAAACCGAAATCTGTCGGCAGATTGCCACTGACCTCGTTCCATTGGTCGCCCGCGTTGTCGCTGCGCAAAACGTCCCAGTGTTTCTGCATGAACAACACGTCCGGCTTGGACGGATGCAACGCGATGCGATGCACGCAATGGCCGACTTCCGTATCCGGGTCGGGCAGCTCAAAATTGGATTTCAATCCGCGCGTGATAGGCTTCCAGGTTTTGCCGCCGTCGTCGGTGCGAAAGCAGCCGCCGGCCGAAATGGCGACGTAAATGCGCTTTTCATTTTTCGGATCGAGCAGAATCGTGTGAACCGCCATGCCGCCTGCGCCCGGTTGCCAGAGATTGCCCTTGGCCTTGCGCAGGCCGGAAAGTTCCTTCCATGTTTTGCCGCCGTCGGTGGTCTTGAAAATCGCCGCGTCTTCCACGCCGGCGTAGGCAGTGTCCGGGTCGGTGAGAGAAGGTTCGACATGCCACACGCGTTTGAATTCCCACGGATGCTGCGAGCCGTCATACCACTTGTGCGTGCCAGCCTCGCCTTCATAAACGAACTTGTTGCTTTCGCCTTTCGGAAAACCGTCCGGGCTTTTCAATTCTTCTGTGCTGCTGCCGGGCGTGTTCCACGTTTTGCCGCCGTCATCGGAGCGCTGGATGATCTGGCCGAACCAGCCGCTCGTTTGCGACGCGTAAAGGCGGTTCGGATCGGCGGGCGAACCTTTGACGTGATAAATTTCCCAGCCCGCGAAATGCGGGCCGCTGACTTTCCAGTTCTTGCGCATGCCATCCGCCGTGAGGATGAACGCGCCTTTCTTTGTGCCGACCAAGACTCTGATTTTGCTCATAGGTTCTCCTTTCAAGTTAAACTTTAGGCCAAACTGCGGTGCAAATTTTTATCATATTGTGATGTTATCAGCCATAATTTGCCAATCAGTCTGGAATTTCAACCTCAACCAGCTTCACCAAAAGCACGAGCGATTCCTGCCAGCCAAGATAGCACGCCTCGGCCGGAATGACGGCGGGCACACCTTCCTGCACGACGTTCAATTCCGTCCCGCATGAAACCTGTTTCAATGTGATGGTCGTGCGCATCTCGCCGGGCAGGTTCGGGTCGTCGAATTTGTCCGTGTGGCAAATGCGTTCGTGCGGCACGAGTTCAAGGTAGGTTCCGCCGAACGAATGGCTCTTGCCCGTCGTGAAATTCGTGAACGACATCTTGTAAGTGCCGCCGACTTTGGCGTCCAAGTGATGAACCTTGCCGGTGAATCCGTTCGGCGGAAGCCATTTCGCCTTCGCATCGGCATCCAGAAACGCGCGGTAAATTCTTTCTGCCGGAGAGCGCAGCACGCGGTGAAGTCGGATCGTGTTTGGCATAATTTGTTTCCTTCCAATCGGAGTTTTCCAAATTCACTCGTCTGCCGATTCTATTTCACGGAAGCGATTACGCCGTCGCGAGCGCGGGCTGGCCTTCGGCCCTGGCTTCGGCGGCCATCGGACATTCGCCGGCCACCGGCCGGACTTCGATTTTCGCGCCGTAAGGCAGGCCGGGACATTGCCGCGCGATGGTAACGGCTTCGTCCAAATCGCGCACCACGAGCAGAAAATATCCGCCGACCGCCTCCTTCGATTCCGCGAACGGCCCGTCCACGACGTGGCCGCTCTTGCCGGAGACAATTTTGCCTTTCGGCTCCAGCGGATTCCCGGCAATCGCCTTGCCTTCGTCCATCAGGCGTTTGAACCAGGCCATCCATTGGTCGGAAATGTTTTGCATTTCTTCCGGCGAAAGGCCTTTGTGCCATTCGTTGCCGCGGAAGATGAGCATGTATCCATTTTTCAATTGTGCGTTCATGACGTTATCCTTTTCGTTGGTTTGGTTTCGTCAAGCTGCCGCTGGCGCAAGCTGTTCTTCCCACTTCAATTCTTCCAGACGTGTTTCGCTCGCACACACATTTGTCAACGGCCGGATTTCCACCTTGCCGCCGAAAGCCAGAGTCGGACAGCCTTTGGCAATCGCGACCGCTTCTTCAAAGGTCTCGACGTTTAGCAGCAAATATCCGCCGACAACTTCCTTCGATTCAGTGAACGGTCCGTCAGTAATGCTGCGTCCGTTTTTGCCGGAAACCATCGCGCCGCTTCGCGCGAGCGCCTGGCCGCCTTTAGCCTTGCCTGACGTCATCAAATGCTCCAGCCACTCGTGATTTTGAGCTACGTATTTTTCGAGTTCTTCCCGCCCCAGTTCCTTCCACGATTCGTTGACGTGGAGCAGCAACAGGTATCCGTCATTGCTCATTTCGATTGCGTTCATATTTTTTCTTTTGTTTGGTTGTTTGAATTTCGTTTGAATACAAATTGATTTTTATTTTTTGCGATTTGTTCCGAGACCACGGTGTTTTCAGCGGCTTTCTGAACGTCGGGTGGAAAATCCGACATTTCAAAAACCTGGCGGATTTCGATGACGTCGCCATCATTGGCAGGACAGCGTTTGACCCACTCAACTGCTTCCTCCTTCGATTTCACATTGATGAGCCAATAACCACCGATGACTTCCTTTGATTCAATGAATGGCCCATCGGTCACGACCGCCTTTTTATTTACGAACTTCACACGTGCGCCCTTCAAGACCGGATGCAGCCCGTTCAGTTCGATGAGCACTCCTGCTTTCGCCAACTCTTCGTTGAACTTCATCATTTTGGCCACCGCTTCAGCGGGCGGGGCAAACCCTTCTCCCGCCCGTTCTCCGGCCGGCGTGTCCGGCTGATAAACTCGTGGGATCATGAACATCATAAATTTCATAATGACCTCTTTGATCGCTGTCTTCAGTGATACAACGAATGGACCGGTCGTTTCAGGACAATTATTTTCCCGAATTGGGCGTCACCAAAACCATCCAGAACACGCCGAACTTGTCCGCTACCATGCCAAATCTCGCCGAGAAAAAGGTTTTTGCCAGCGGCATTTCAACTTTTCCGCCGTTCGCCAAAGCGTTGAACGCCTTGTCCGCCTCCGCTTCCGTTTTCACCGAAAGCGCCAGCGCAAAGCCTTCAAATTTCGGATTGCCCGTGGCGCGGCCGTCGGCGGCCATGATGACCGTTTCGCCGATTTGGAATTGCGCATGCATTACTTTGTTGGCGTCGGTTGGCCCGCAACCCGGCGGCGGCGGTTCGGGACTGTCCTTGAAGCGCATCAGCATGTTGACCGTCGCGCCGAGCGCCTTTTTGTAGAACTCGAGTGCTTCCTCGCATTTGCCGTCGAAGAAGACGTAGGGTTGAACGATTGCATTTTTCATAATTTTCCTTTCATCAATTGTTGTTGTTTTTTCGCTCCGTCATAGATACGACGAACGGAAAATCCCGTTCAGGACATTGATCCAAAAAAATTTCAAACGTCTTCATTGGCTACACCGGCGCGGGAATTTGTTCACAATCCCGCAATCTTTTCGCCAAAAAAGACTGCTCGGATTTGATTTCCGCCAGCTCTAGCGCTTTTTGAAAATGAGCCGCCGCAATCGGCAGACGATTTAACTGCCATTCAAAATCACCCAACACCGCGTGAAACAAGTAATACGATTCGAGCGACTTCAAATTGGAAATCGCGTTCACCGCGTCAATGCCCGCCTGCGGCCCGCTCGCTTTGGCCAGCGCCACCGCGCGATTCAGCGCCACCACCGGCGAATCGTCGAACTCCAACATCCGGTCGTAGAGCGATAAAATCTGCCGCCAATCCGTGGACGCACAATCTTTCGCCGCGCAGTGGCACGCGGAAATCCCCGCCTGCAAATGATATTCGCTGATGTCGTCGCCAGCCGCCGATTGCGCCAGATGAAACATGCCGCGCGCAATCATTTGCCGATTCCATTTCGTCCGGTCCTGCTCGCGCAACCGCAGCAAATTGCCTTCGTCGTCCACGCGCGCCGGAATGCGCGCCGCGTTCAACAACATCAGCGCCAGCAGCGCGTGGGTTTTCGGCTGGTTGCCAGCGGTATGTTTCGCCAGCAAATCCGCAAGCCGAATCGCTTCGGCGCAAATATCCTCGCGCACCAGCTTGTCGCCCACCGACGCCTTGTAACCTTCGTTGAACAGCAGGTAAAGCGACTGCAACACGCCGTCGAGCCGCTGCGATAATTCTTCGCCCGATGGTATTTCAAATGAAATTTTCGCCTCACGGATTTTTTGTTTCGCGCGCGTCAATCGTTTGGCGACGGCCGCGTCCGTCGTCAGAAAGGCGCGCGCGATCTCCATCACACTGAAACCGCAAAGCGTTTTGAGCGCCAGTGCCACCTGGTCTTCCTGCGAAATCAGCGGGTGGCAGCACACGAACATCATCCGCAGCCGGTCGTCGGAAATTTCCTGTTCGGATAAAATCGCCGCGTCCGATCCGGAAACTTCGCCTTCGATCAGCCGGATGATTTCCGGTTCCTTGTCGCGGAAATTTTTTTCGCGGCGCACCACGTCGAGCGCCCGGTTGCGCGCCGTCTGCATAAGCCACGCGGCTGGATTTTTTGGCACGCCATAAAACGGCCATGTCTGCAACGCCCGCGCCAGCGCCTCTTGCACCACGTCTTCGGCCAGCGTGAGATGTTCGATTCCGAAAATGCCGGTTAGCGTGGCGACCATTTTTACGGCCTCATGACGGAAAAGATGCTCCACCACCTCGGAAATTTCACTCGGCGGCGCACTGGCTTGGATTTGAATCTCTTCCTTAGGCAAACGCCAAAACGTCCCGCAACAACCGCCGCAAGTCAAGCCGTGTTGCTAACGTGTGATGTGGTCGAACAATCCGCCGTGCAAATAATCGCGCACAAAGAGACGATCCAGAAAATTCCTCGGAAAGCCAGGTTCGATTTTGCTGACTTCGTCCAATTGCGCGAGCTGCTTGGCGTTCAGCGACCATTTGACGCAATTCAAATTGTCCTCCAGTTGCGAGAGTTTCCGCGCGCCGATAATCGGAATCGTATTGCGCCGGGCACGCAGCCAGTTGAGCGCGACCTGCGCCGGAGACTTTCCGGCGGCTTTGGCAACTTTGACAACGGTCTTCGCGATGGCTTCGTTCTGTTTCGTGCGCCGCGCGAATTGCGGCGTCTTGTCGAGCCGCTTTTGCTCCTTAGACTTGCCGATGTATTTCCCGGTGAGCCAGCCGCTCGCGAGCGGCGACCACGGCGTGACGGTCAGGCCGAGCGCCTCGGCCATCGGCAACAATTCGTGCTCTGGCGTTCGTTCGATGAGATTGTATTCGATTTGCAGGCCGACGAATTGCGTCCAGCCGCGCAATTCGGCCAGCGTGTTCGCGCGTGCGACCCACCACGCCGGCGCGTCGGAAACGCCGATGTAGAGCACCTTGCCCGCGCGCACGAAATCGTCGAAGGCGCGCATGACTTCCTCAATCGGCGTCAGCTCATCCCACGCGTGCATCCAGTAAAGGTCAATCCGATCGGTGCCGAGCCGCTTCAAACTGCCTTCGAGCGCCTGAGCCATGTTTTTGCGGTGATTGCCGCCTGCGTTCGGGTCGCCGCGCCGTTGGTTGAAGGAAAATTTGGTGGCGACGACAAACTGGTCGCGGTCGCCGCGGATGAATTCTCCGACAAATTTCTCGCTCGTGCCAGCGGTGTAACCGTCGGCGGTGTCGAGAAAATTGCCGCCCGCGTTGACGTAGGCGTCGAAGACCGCTTTGGATTCGTCCTTGTTCGCACCCCAGCCCCATTCCTCTCCGAAGGTCATCGTGCCGAGGCACAATTCGGAGACGCGCAAACCCGATTTGCCGAGTAGTTGGTAGTTCATAAATTTCCTTTCGATACTTGTCCTCCATTTTCAAAAAATTTCCAGTTTTTTTCGCGGCGCCTTTTCCCAATTCAAGCCGCGTCTTGATGGGCCATCCCCGCGCAAAGATATATTAAAACAATGCTTCCCATCCGTCGGCAAAAAGGCTAAACTGCGTCCAGCGTCGGTTTCCGACGGATTCCCGCCGGGTGTTTTGAGGAACACCTTTTCGTGATTCCTGATTTTCTGTCGCGAGCATTTCTCCGCGTGGAGAGATGACTTGGAGCGCGGTTCAATTTTTATGTCAGAGCCGAAAATCATTCAGGGCGGGATGGGCGTAGCCGTATCCGGTTGGAATCTAGCACGCACAGTTTCGCGGTTGGGGCAGCTCGGCGTCGTTTCCGGCACCGGACTCGCCATCATTCTCGCCCGCAATCTGCAACTGGGCGACCCCACCGGCCAGCTCCGTCATGCTCTGAACCAGTTTCCTGTTCCCGTCATCGCCCAACGCGTGCTGGCGCAATACTTTATTCCCGGCGGAAAATCGCCGACGGCGTCGTTCAAATCCGCCCCCATGCCGACGCTTCATCCCGGCCCGGCGCTCATGGAATTGACCGTAGCGGCGAACTTCGTGGAAGTGTTTCTTGCCAAGGAAGGCCACGACGGAGTGGTTGGTATTAATTTTCTCGAAAAAATCCAGTTGCCCACCCTGCCTTCGCTTTACGGCGCGATGCTCGCCCATGTGGATTACGTGCTCATGGGCGCCGGCATCCCACGATCCATCCCCGGCGCGCTGGATCGGCTGGCGGCGGGCGAGACGGCCCAACTGAAGATTGACGTTCTCGGCGCGCTGCCCGGCGAGGAATTTCTTTCCACGTTTGACCCGCGCACCTTTTGCGGCGACCCGTTGCCCGCGGTGAAACGTCCGCAATTCATCGGCATCGTTGCTTCGGCCACGCTCGCCATGACGCTCGCCAAAAAGGCCAGCGGACGCGTGGACGGCTTCGTCGTCGAAGGCGACACCGCCGGCGGCCACAATGCCCCGCCCCGCGGCGCGATGCAACTCAACGCCATCGGCGAACCGATTTACGGCGAGCGCGACGTCGTTGACCTCGAAAAAATCCGCGAGTTGGGCCGGCCGTTCTGGCTGGCCGGTTCGTATGGCCGTCCGGGCCGGCTGGCGGACGCGTTGCGCACCGGCGCTGCCGGCATTCAGGTGGGAACGGCCTTTGCGTTCAGCAACGAATCCGGCCTGCGCCCCGAACTCAAAAAGCAGGCTCTGCAAATGAGCCTCGCCGGCACCGCGCGCGTCTATACCGATCCGGTCGCCTCGCCCACCGGCTTCCCGTTCAAGGTGGTCCAGATGGAAGGCACGCTCTCACGCGCCGATCAATACGGTGCCCGGACACGCATTTGCGATCTGGGTTATCTCCGGCATCTCTATCGCAAACCGGACGGCACGCCGGGTTATCGCTGCCCCGCCGAACCGGTGGATGATTTCATAAAAAAGGGCGGAACGGTCGAAGCCGCGCAAGGCCGCAAATGCCTTTGCAACGGACTCGTCGCCAACGTGGGGCTCCCCCAAGTGCGTTCCGAAGTCGAGGAAGAACTGGCCTTGATGACCGCGGGCGATGACGTTGCGAACATTGCGCAGTTTCTCAAACCGGGCTGCGATTCCTACTCGGCGGCGGACGTCATGGCTCGGTTGCTCGACTCGGCGGTTCCCATCAACGGATTCAAGGTTCCAATTCCGCATCCCAGCCCGGCACCCGCTTGAGCCATTAAGCGGATTGTCGTCCGACCGGCTTGGAGTTAAAGTAAAGTGCGTGCGATAAGCGCGTTTTTTATGCCTTTCCGATTGCTCAACCTCGAAGCGGTCGCCAATTACCTGCACCTCACGCCTGCGGACATCGAGCAGCGGGTGAAGGACCGCGAAATTCCCTTTGAAAAACGCGGCGACCGGCTCGTCTTCTGCAAAAAAGAAATTGACGAGTGGGCTTCGCAACGCATTTTGGGATTTACCAGCCAGCGGCTCGCCGTTTATCACCAAAAGTCCACCCGCCACGCGCAAAAATTTCTGCCGAACCAAACCATCCTGCCGGAAATGCTCGCAACCGGGGCCATCGCCTCGGCCATGACCTCCAAGACCAAGGCGTCCGTCCTGCGCGACCTTGTGGCGCTCGCGGAGAAGACCGGCCGCCTTTGCGAGGCCAAATCCCTGCTGGCCAGTTTGGAGGCGCGCGAGGAATTATGTTCCACGGCGGTGCCGGGCGGATTTGCGCTGCCGCATCCGCGTTTCCATGAACCTTACATGTTCGAGACTTCGTTCATCGTGGTGGGCCGGCCGATCCAGGAAATCCATTTCGGCGCGCCTGACGGCGAGCCGACGCATCTGTTCTTTCTGATTTGCTGCCAAGACGACCGGCTGCATTTGCACACGCTGGCCCGGCTGTGCCTCATCGCGATGAAAACCAAAATGCTCGATCAACTCCGCGACGCGCCCGACGCCGACACCATGCGCGGCTCCCTTATCGAGGCGGAGCAGGAAATCCTGGCCGACCGGAAAATGGTTTCATATGGCCGCTCTGGAAGGCTGGCGTAAAGTCCCACGCCGAACGCATGACGCGCCCCGCGCTTGCCGTCCATTTCCCATTCGGCGAAAATGGTGTAAATTCGCGAAAAGTGAGTTCTGATATTACCGATTTTGTAAGTGAAGTGTGGCATGACAAACCTATCATTGTCATTCTCGCAATAGGCGCCTTCATTATTTTTGTCCTGCTGGTCATTAACACCTATCGCCATCGGAAAAAGGAAAAAAAGCGCCATCCCAAAAAGCACTGACATTTCAGGCATTTTCCCCGGCCGGTTGGTATCCTAAGCCCGTGAAATTGTGTCAGGGTCAAACCTGGAAGCAGGACGGGGAATTCATCCGCATCGTACGACTGGAACGGATCTAGGTGGAATGTAAATCAATGACCAGCCTTGCCGGCAGGGACGGCAGGAAAATCGTCACCAGCAAAAAGAATTTCTGCCGCCTGCTCAAAGACGCGCACCAGCTTCAACCCGCAAAAGTCCTGCCACTTTGACGGTTGAAATTTCACCTAGCTTGTTCAACATTGCAGACATGAAAATCCTTGAAATCATTGCCCGCATCCTGCTCGGACTTGTGTTCGTCGTCTTCGGCTCGAATGCGTTTCTACATTTCATCAAGGCACCGCCGATGTCAGGGCCCGTCCGGCGACTTCATCACCGCGATGTATAGCACGGGCTATCTCTACGTCGTCGGATTTTGTCAGGTCGCGTGCGGATTGATTCTGCTGATTGGCCGTTACATTCCACTCGGCCTCACGCTGCTCGGCCCGGTGATTGTGAACATCCTCTGCTTCCACATCTTTATGAATCATCAGGGATGGCAACTTGCATCGGTCGTCGCCGCGCTCGCGTTGTTCCTGCTCTGGCGTCACCGCGCCAACTTTGCGGGGCTGTTAAAACCGTGATAAAAATATGTTTTACATCCCGATCATTTGCGGCAGCACGCGGCGAGACCGCCAAAGCATCAAAGTGGCGCGATTTGTCCTGAAGAAATTGCAGGAGCGCAAAGGCGTCGAAACCGAATTGCTCGACCTGCTCGAATATAACTTTCCCATCATGGAAGAGCGTTTGCATCGTCGCGACGACCCGCCGCCGCGCCTGCAGGAATTCGGCGACAACATCGGTCGCGCGGATTCGTTCATCATTGTCACGCCCGAATACAACAACGGCTATCCGGGTGTCCTGAAAAACGCGCTCGATTATCTGCTGCCCGAATACGAACGCAAACCCGTCGGCATCGTGACCGTTTCCGCCGGTGGATTTGGCGGCATCAATTGTCTCGCGCAATTACGATTGGTTCTCATCGGCATGGGCGCGGTTCCGATTCCCGAAAATCTATCTGTTTCGCGCGTGCACGACAGCTTCAAGGACGACGGCACTCCGAACGATCCCGTTTACAAAAAGCGCGCCGCCGAATTTCTCGATGAAGTCCTCTGGTTCACCGAAGCCATTGCCGACAGGAAAGCGAAGGGGAAATAAATTCTGCGTCTCCATGCAAATTTCGCGGGGTGGTTGAGGCCGTAATTACGAAATTTCAGGAAAATCCTGTAGCGATCACGCTTTGTATTGTTCGTCGCTGACCTTTTCCATCCAATCAACCGCTTTGCCGTCGAGTTGCTCCTGAATGGCGATGTGCGTCATGGCCGTCGTCGGTGATGCGCCGTGCCAATGTTTTTCTCCCGGCGCGAATTGGATCACGTCGCCCGGACGGATTTCTTCAATCGGCCCGCCCCAACGTCGTGCGCGTCCGCAACCGGCAATCACGATGAGTGTCTGACCCAATGGATGCGTGTGCCACGCCGTCCGCGCGCCCGGTTCGAACGTGACACTGGCGCCGACCGCGCGCGCCGGTTCTTTTGGTTGAAACAGAGGATCAATGCGCACCGTGCCGGTGAACCAATCCGCCGGACCTTTGCTGGAAGGTTGTGAGCCTGCTCTTTTGATTTCCATATTGATTCCTTTCTTCGCTTATTGAATTCGCGGGAATTTGTATCCGCATTCAAACCTTTAGCCGGCCACGGAATCCTCTGCCAGCATAATAAGATTCCGCGCCATTATGACCAACGAAGACGCGGCCGTAACGGCGATCACAATAGAGCGCGCCGCCGAGTTTGCGGATTTCCGCTGGCGTTTTAATCCAGCTCGACCGCTTGGTGTCGAACTCGCCGAGTTTTTGTAGCGACAAATATTCTTCTTCCGTCAAAAGCTCAACGCCCATCGCCGAGGCCAATCTCATCGCGCTGCCTTTAGGCTTGTGCTCCTTGCGCGAGGCCAAAGCTTCATCGTCGTAACAAAGGCTCACGCGACCTGACGGAGTTTGCTCCGAACAATCGAAGAAAATAAATTCGCCCGACTTTTTATCATGACCGACCACATCCGGTTCGCCGCCGGTGCGTTCCATTTCATTGAGCGACCACAACTTTTCCGGCTTTGCTTCCAATCGTGCCTGCACCTTGGCCCAATCCAGACCTTTATGGCGGCTCAGGTTTTTCTCAAACCGGTCTTTCAACGCACCGAGCAGTTCCTCGCGTTGTTTTGGGGATAACTCCTTTTTATTGCTCTTCATTGATTGGAATTTAATCATTCACCAAAAATTTACTGGTAAATTCTGAAACTATTTCGCGCCGTCATCTTTAGAACTTAATCTGCTAAGAGCTTGCTTGAATAATTGTTCCAATGACTTATTGGACGTGCGAATTGCGACATCATCCGGTAATCCAACAAGATGATTCCAAGTCTCCTTTGAAATTAAATCTTTTGGTGGCAGATCAGGGATTTCCGAGCCAAGTGCGAAATCACTTGGTTCCAAAGCAATTCGCACTGCTCGAAAATCATCATTTGGTAACGGCTTTGCCATTCTCCAAAATGCGTTCAGGCCTTCGCGTAAACCTCCGCGCCTTTTTCCACGAACTCCTTGGACTTTTCTTCCATTCCCTTTTTCAACGCCTCTTCCTCGGCGATGCCTTGTTCGGCGGCGTATTTGCGGACGTCTTCGGTGATTTTCATCGAGCAAAAATGAGGTCCGCACATTGAACAAAAATGCGCTGTCTTGGCGCCATCCTGCGGCAGCGTTTCGTCGTGGAATTCGCGCGCGGTCACGGGGTCGAGGCTGAGGTTGAATTGATCTTCCCAGCGGAATTCGAAGCGCGCCTTGCTCAATGCGTTGTCGCGGTATTGCGCGCCGGGATGGCCTTTCGCCAAGTCGGCGGCGTGCGCGGCGATCTTGTAGGCGATGACGCCGTCTTTCACGTCCTTCTTGTCGGGCAGGCCAAGGTGTTCCTTGGGCGTGACGTAGCAGAGCATCGCGCAGCCATACCAGCCGATCATCGCCGCGCCGATGCCGCTGGTGATGTGGTCGTAGCCGGGCGCGATGTCGGTGGTGAGCGGTCCGAGCGTGTAGAACGGCGCTTCGCCGCACCATTCGAGTTGTTTGTGCATGTTTTCCTCGATCATGTGCAGCGGCACATGGCCGGGACCTTCGTTCATCACCTGCACGCCCTTGGCCCAGGCGCGCTTGGTGAGTTCCCCCTGCACTTGGAGTTCGCCGAATTGCGCCTGGTCGTTGGCGTCGGCAATCGAGCCGGGGCGCAGGCCGTCGCCGATGCTGAACGCGACGTCGTAGGCGGCCATAATGTCGCAGATGTCGTCCCAGTGGGTGTAGAGGAAATTTTCCCGGTGATGCGCGAGACACCATTTGGCCATGATGCTGCCGCCGCGCGAAACGATGCCGGTCATGCGGTTCGCGGTGAGCGGGATGAACCGCAGCAAGACACCGGCGTGAATGGTGAAGTAATCCACGCCTTGTTCGGCTTGCTCAATGAGCGTGTCGCGGTAAATTTCCCAGGTGAGTTCCTCGGCCTTGCCGTTCACTTTTTCGAGCGCCTGATAGATCGGCACAGTGCCGATGGGCACGGGCGAGTTGCGGAGAATCCATTCGCGGGTGGCGTGGATGTTCTTGCCGGTGGACAGGTCCATGACGGTGTCCGCGCCCCATTTGGTGGCCCAGCGCATCTTTTCCACTTCTTCTTCAATGCTGGAGGCGACGGCGCTGTTGCCGATGTTGGCGTTGATCTTCACGAGGAAGTTGCGCCCGATGATCATCGGCTCGGACTCGGGGTGATTGATGTTGTTCGGGATGATGGCGCGGCCGGCGGCAACTTCGGCGCGGACGAATTCGGGGGTGATTTCGGCGGGAATGCGCTGAGGGAAACGGCGGAAGACGGAGGGGATGAAGTCCCCGCCCTGTAGCGGCGCTCTGTGAGCGCCGTCGTTGTTTCGGCGGTCACGGACCGCCGCTACAAGTTGGCTGGAACCCGCGTGCTGCTTGTTCAGGTCGTTGCGGACGATGTCGTCGCGAAGATCACACAGGCGGGACGCCTGTACCACTTTTATGTTTTCGCGGATGGCGATGAATTCCATTTCGGGCGTGATGATGCCGGCGCGGGCATAGGCGAGTTGTGTGACGACCTTGCCGGCCTTGGCGCGCAGCGTGTGACGGCGCTGGCTCTTGAGGCCGGGAAATTCCACCAGCCGGTTTTTCTCCGCCGCACTGGCAAACTCGGCGTGTTTGCCGGAAAGATAGCCGTTGTCCATCGGCTGCACTTCACGGCCTTCGTATTCTTCCACGTCGCCGCGCTTCAAAATCCAGTCGCGGCGCAAGGCGGGCAAACCTTGCTCAACACTGCCATTAAAATTCGGGTCGCCCCAGGGCCCGCTGCAATCATAAACGCGCACCGGCTCGTTCGGTTCCATCTCGCCGTTAAACGATTTCGTCGGCGTCAGCTCGATTTCGCACATCGGCACGCGGACGTCCGCGTGAATTTTTCCGGCGACGTAAATTTTTTTGCTGGCCGGCAGTTGCTCGCTGCTGTGCGGTTCAAATGAGTCTTTGGATGCAATCATAATTTTTTCGCACGAAGAGCCGGAGAGAATTCCTTTGCGCCGGCATTATCCGGTTCAAGTTCACGGGTCATTGACGCTCGCGCGCCAAACTCTCAGCGTCACCTCGCGGTGATTTGGCTCCCCGAACAGATTAAACACTAGGCTGACTCGCACGCAGCGTCAAGGTGCTTGCGCACGGCCATCGCGTCAAAGCCCGCGACCATGCAATATGACGGCTGCGACGTTAAAAAAAATGACGATGCCCGTTACGTCCACAAGCGTGGCGACGAACGGCGCGGAGCAAACCGCCGGGTCGAGGCGAATCAACCGTAAAAAAATCGGCAGCATCGCGCCCGCCAGGCTTCCCCAGAGCACAACGCAGATCAAGCTGACGCCCACCGTCAAGGCCAGCCAGGGATATTCCGTCCCGTATCCGCTGGGTCCGGCAAAGTGAAAAAATTGCCAGATAAAAACGCGGGTGACCCCGACACACGCCAGAATACAACCGAGCAAAAACCCGCTGGCGATCTCGCGACGGAACACCTGCCACCAGTCCCGCAATAAAACATCGCGCACGGCCATGGCGCGGATGATGAGCGAGGTGGCCTGCGAACCGGAATTGCCGCCGCTGGAAAGAATCAATGGCACAAAGAACGCCAGGACAACGAATTTTTGGATTTCGCCGCCGTAATTTTGCATTGCCACGGACGTGAACATTTCACCGACGAACAAGACAGCCAGCCAGGGCGCGCGTTTTTTGACCATTTCAAAAATGCCGGTTTTCAAATACGGCGCTTCCAGGGCCTGCACACCGCCAAGTTTCTGGATGTCCTCGGTGGCTTCCTTTTCGGCCACGTCCAGGATGTCATCCACCGTGATGACACCCAGCAGCACGTCCTGCGAATCCACGACGGGCAGCACCGTGACGTCATATTTTTTGAATACGGTGACGGCGGTTTCCTGGTCTTCGGTCGCGCGCAACGCGAGATTTTGATGCTCGAGCAATTCGGTGACGGGCGTCTCCGGCGCGGCGACGACCAGTTTTCTCAAACCGACGAAATCCACCAGGCGGTTTTTTTCATCCACGACGAAAAGCTGTCCCATCGCGTCGCGCTTGTCGCGCTCACGGCGCAAATGTTCAAGCACGCCGGCGACCGTCCAATTCTGTTTGATGGCGACATATTCAGGCGTCATGCGCCGGCCAATGGATTTTTCGGGATAGCCGAGCAGTTCCGTGGCGATTTTGCGCTCGTTCGGATTGAGCAAGCCCAAAAGTTTTTGCGTGGCGGCGGCGGGCAGTTCCTCCAGCAGGCGTGTGCGGTCGTCGGGCGCGATGTCGTTCAAAATTTGCGCGACCTGTTCGTTGCCGAGCGCATGCAGCGTTTTTTCCTGGTCATCCAGCGGCAAATATTCAAAAACCTCCGCCGCCAAATCGCGCGGCAGCAGCCGCAAAAGAACAGCTTCGTCGCCCGGATTCAAATCCACGAAAATTTCCGCAATGTCCGCGGGAGCGAAGTCGCAAAGAATTTCACGCAGGCCGACAAAATCGCGTTTGCGGATCAACTCGACCAGTTCGGGCATGAGTAAATTGCCAATCATCCGCCGAATGAAACGAAATTTTCCGCCGCGCGTAAAACAAAAAGCCGTTCCGCATCACACGGAACGGCGTTGTTAGGCCTGAATCAGGGCGATCAATCTTGTTCAAGCCTCAAAGGATTTTCCACAGCCGCAGCTTTGTTTCGCGTTCGGATTGGAAATCTTGAAACCGCCGCCAACCAGCGCGTCGCTGAAATCCACGACCGTCCCGCGCAAATAATTTGCGCTGATCGGGTCCACCAAAATGCAGACACCGTTTTCCCCGGAAACAAAGTCGCCGTCGCGCTTTTCGTCAAAAACCATGCCGTATTGCATTCCCGAACAGCCGCCCTGCTCGACGTAAAGCCGGAAATTTTTCCCGGCATTTTCCGACCGCGACAGCAGCAACCGGCACTCCTCGGCGGCACGCTCTGTGAGGCCGGCGATTTTTTCAGTTGTGGCAGTTTCGATCATGCTGTCTTCTAGTGGCACCATAAATGCGCTTTGCTTGACTGTCAATGGCCGAACCTTTTTTGTTGTCGCGGCGGACAAATTGAGCCATGTTGCCATCGAACATTTTCAGGAGCATTTTAATTTGTCGGATGACGAGCCGTTTCCATGTCATCGAATCAACCAGGGAAAAAAATCGGCGGCTCCGCGGGTGAAAATCCGCCGGACCTGCTTCAGGAGGATTCCGCGTGCGGCGTGCTGGTGGTGGACGCGCGCGGGCGCATCGCCGCCTGCACACCCGAAGCCGCCGCGCAGTTACGCCTCAACGCGGCCAAATTGTCGGGCGCGGACTTGGATTCGCTGCCGCCGCCGTTGGCAAAATTGATTCGCAAAACGGCAACCGGCGGCAAGCCGGTGGCGAACCGGGAAATTTCGCTGGACACGGCGACGACGTTGCACGCGAGCGTGCTGCCCGTGAAATCGGAAATCGTCGTCGTGCTGAATCATTTTTGCCCAACGCAAGGCCACGAGCAAAACATGAGACGGCTCGACCAGCTCGCCAGCCTCGGAACCCTTTCAGCGGGCATGGCGCACGAAATCAAAAATGGCATGGTCGCCATCCGAACGTTCGTCGAGCTGCTGCTGGAAAAAGGGCAGGATGCCGAATTGAACGAAGTCGTCGGACGCGAATTAAAGCGCATTGACGGCATCGTAACGCAAATGCTCCGGCTGGCGGCGCCGCGGCCGGCGGCCTTCACCACCGTGCGCGTCCATCAGGTGATCGACCGCTCGCTACGGCTCGTGCAACACCAGCTCGACGCAAAATTAATTTCACTCCGGCGTAATTACCGCGCCGAAACCGACGCCGTGCGTGGCGATGACGCACAGTTGCAGCAGGCTTTTCTGAATCTGCTTTTCAATGCAATTGAAGCGATGGGGGCAAACGGAGTTTTGACCGTCGGCACAGAAATCGCCGTCGCGGAAAACGACGCGCGAAAATTGACGGTTCAAATCCAAGACACGGGCATGGGCATCGTCCCGGAAAATCTCGGACGGCTGTTCGAGCCATTTTTCACGACGAAAAAAAACGGCACGGGTTTGGGGCTGGCCATCACCCACCGCATTGCGCTCGAACATCACGGCGCGATTGAGGCGTGGAGTGAAGTCAACCGCGGCTCGGCGTTCAGCTTCTCGTTGCCGGTTTTTGTTGAGTGATGGAACGCCGGTCCTGCGAAAGTCTTAAATTGAAACGACGTTCCATTTTATCCAGACTGTGGACGTGAAAGCCGCCGTTCTGCACGGGAAGGAAAAAATTCTCATCGAAGAAATCGCGCCGCCGCCGCTCAAATCCGGCGAAGTCCGCATCCGCATCGAGGCCGCGCTCACCTGCGGCACCGACCTCAAGGTTTTCAAGCGCGGCTACCACGCGAAGATGATTGTGCCGCCCGCCGTCTTCGGCCACGAACTTTCCGGCGTGATTTCGGAAATCGCACCGGAAATCCACGACTGGAAAATCGGCGACCGCGCCGTCGTCGCCAATTCCGCACCGTGCGGGGGATGTTTTCATTGCCGCGCCGGCCAGGAAAATCTCTGCGAAGATTTGTTGTTTCTCAACGGCGCTTACGCCGAATCGGTTGTTGTTCCCGCCCGGCTCGTCCAGAAAAACCTGTTGCGCTTGAAACCGGAAACGGATTTCCGTGACGCCGCGCTGGCCGAACCGCTCGCGTGCGTCGTGCAAGGCGTCGAGGACACGAATCTCCGCGCGGGACAAAAGATTTTGATTCTCGGCGCGGGACCGATTGGCTTGATGTTCACCGCGCTGGTAAAAAATCTCGGCTGCGAAGTGACGGTCGCCGGCCGCCGCGCAGCACGATTGGAGGCGGCCAAAAATCTTGGCGCGGCGCAGGTCATTGACATCGGCGACGGCGCGGATTTAGTTTCAAAAGTCCGAGCAAGGACGCATACACATTTTGACGCGGTAATTGAAGCGGTCGGGCGGCCGGAAGTCTGGGAAGCTGCCGTGCATCTGGTGCGCAAGGGCGGCACGGTGAATTTTTTTGGCGGCTGCGCTTCGGGCACGACCATCACGCTGGACACGACCTTGATTCATTATTCCAACCTGACGCTGCTGGCGAGCTTTCATCACACGCCAAAAACGATCCGGCGCGCGCTGGGATTCATCGAGGCGGACATTGTTCACTCGCGCGATTTTGTGGACGGCGAATGTCCGCTGACGCACTTGCCGGAATTGTTCAAGTCGATGGCAGCGGGAAATCATGCGATCAAGACCTTGATCCGCGTGCATGAATGATCCAAATCAAGGCGTCAAAAAATCTTCCAGCGTCGTGTGCATTTTTTTCAAGTCCGGCAGGTTGACATACATCATGTGACCGGCGGCGAATTGGACATAGGTGATGTTTGTGCGATAGGCCGGATCGAGTTGCATGTGGTCAATCGCGTAATGCACCGTATCAATCGGGCAGACCAAGTCGCACCGCCCGCCGAGCACGAGCACGCGCATATAGGGATTTTGGTTCATCACGGATGCGAGCTTGTCGGCGACACTGGGGTAGCTGTTGCGGGCGCCGTAATTCCACGGTTGGACGCCGGCGAGAATTTCGTAGGGCAAATCGTCCTTGAATTTCAATTCATCGCGGACGTAGGAATTCATCGCGGCAGAAAACGGCCCGAATGTCGCCGCCATGGACGGATCAAAATCGGGATACGGCGACGCGGGATCATCGTCGCGGCCGGTGATGCGCGCGTCGTAGGCGCCGAGAATCAAACCCTGATCGTGCAGCAATTGTTTCCGGAAAACACCCTCGTCAATCCGCAAATTGTTGTCCTCAATGACCTGCGGCGTGAGGCCGGTGAGCCGCGCGAGTTCAGCGACGACTTTTCCTCGTTCGGCGGCGGGAAGCGAATCGCCCTGTTGCAACGCGGAAGCGTATTCGCCTTTCGCAAATTCACGCGCCTCGGCGAGCGCCTTCGGCAAATTGGTTTCCAAGTCCGGCGGCAATTTGTTGTGGAACTGTGCCGCCGCCGTGTAAGCGGGCAGGAACAGCGGATACGGCAGGTCGTTGCCCGGGTTGTCGTCAATCGTCGAAAAATCCAGAACGCCGGAAACCAAAATCAATCCGTTCAGATACATACCATAGCGCGAAAGCAAACGGTCGGCCAGGCCCGCCGCGCGGAAGACGCCGTAACTTTCACCGCAGAGATATTTTGGCGAGAGCCAGCGCTCGTGCCGCGTGGTCCAGAGCCGGATGAATTCACCGACGGAATCGAGGTCGGCGGAATCGCTGAAAAAGTCAGCGGGCTTTTCATTATCCGCCGCGCGGCTGAAACCCGTCGCCACCGGATCAATGAACACCAGATCGCTGGTGTCCAAAATCGAATATTGGTTGTCTGTGAGGCCAAACGGTGGTTTGGGTAGCGTGCCGTCGGGATTCATTTTCACGCGGCGCGGGCCGAGCGCGCCCAGATGCAACCAGACCGACGACGAGCCGGGACCGCCGTTGAAACAAAACGTGACGGGCCGCGCCGTCTCGTTTGTTTCGCCCTGCCGCGTGTAGGCGACGTAAAAAACCGACGCGCTGGTTGTGCCGTCGGGTTTGAGAATGGGCAACATTCCCGTTTCGGCAACATAAGTGACAGGCTGGCCGGCGATGGTGATGGTATTGGTGATGAAAACAGGCTTGCTGGCGGCGTTGGGAATAATCGCGGCGGGATTTTTCTCCGCAGGCGCGTTGGTGTCGCCGGTAGGAGAATTGGTTTTTGGCAAATTGGCGGCGCGCAGACTCGTGGCCAGGGCGAACAATAAAATCCAGTTCAATTTTTTCATGGCAGTTCTTTATTTTGCCGAAGAAGATGCGCGTTTATGGCTGCGGATGCAAGTGGCGTGTCAGGCGTCAGTCCCCTGTGAACAACTTTCAGCGGAAGCGCTTGCCAGCAACGTCCGTCCGTGCGACAAATGTTCCCGCAAGAATTTGAAGGTTGTTTAATCAGAATGGAACGCGTTGGACGCGTCATTTAAAAACCGTTGAAAACATGAATCCGGCTGCTTTCAGAAACGTAAGAATTTCATCCCGGCGAATTGGGCGGGCGTTCACGCTCATTGAATTGCTCGTGGTGATTGCCATCATTGCGATTATCGCGGCGATGCTGCTGCCCGCGTTGAACAAGGCCAAGGCGTCGGCACAGGCAATTCAGTGCCTTAACAATCTCAAACAATGGGGGCTGGCGACGCAGCTTTATGTGACTGACAATGACGATTATTTGCCGCGGGAAGGCGCTGCCAATCCACCGGCTGTCCCGACCACCGCGTCAGACACGAACAATTGGTATTGCAAGCTCCCGCAGGCCATACGTCTGCCGTGGTATTATGCCAATGCATGGCGCACCAATGCCGGGATCGAACCGGAACATTCAATTTGGATTTGTCCCAGCAACACCCGGCGGAGCAATGGAAACAATCTCTTTCATTACTGTTTGAATGACGGCTTCGATGGCATCGGCGCGAATGATCATACGGACATGAAGCTCACGGCCATTCCATGTTCTCCCACGACGGTTGTCTGGCTGTTTGATTCAAAAAATTTGCCGGCGTGGGGACCGGAAAGTTATGTCCACACGACTTTGCACGACAATGGCGCCAATTTCGTCTTCCTCGACGGCCATGCAAAGAGATTCAGCGTTTCGGCATATCGGGATTCCGCCGGAAACGTGATTACAAATAATCCGGAATTAGTCTGGGACACTTTTCCCTGATACTTTTCAAATCAAAAAATCTGCCGGCAAAATCGTGCTGCCGGCAAATGGCGGTGAATATATGTGGATAACTTTCTGATAAAATTCTTGCCTGTAAAAACGGTTTTTTGAGAATTTCCACCGGTTAAACAAGGATTGACCGTGAAGACAAACCTGATAGTCGCAGTGTGTTGTGATTTTATCCGACCGGAACTAGCGCTATCCTGTTGCTGGACATTTCTTGTCCGGTCCGTGGCCAAGAAATTTGAAGCCCGGAAAAAAATCCGTTACCGGACTGTTTCGCAAATGTGACACGCTAAATTCCCGGCCATGATAAAATTCGAAAGTTGTGTTGATATGAGACTAAGGAAAGCACCTATTCAGATTTTGGCCGGCCCGTTCAGGCGCCGGCTGGTTCCGGCGTTCACGCTGCTTGAACTGCTGGTCGTCATCGCCATCATCGCCATTCTCGCGGCGCTGCTGATGCCGGCGTTGGCGGGTGCCAAACAAAGGGCGCAGTGCATAAGATGCCTTTCCAATATGAGGCAATGGGGATTGGCTTTCACCATGTATGCGCAGGACAACCATGATTATGTCCCCGAAGAAGGTAATGTGGGCAACGCTATAGACGATCCGGGCTCTAAAACAACTGCGGACAATCTTGACTATGCCTGGTATAATCGCGTGGCGCCAACCATATCGCAGCCGCCGCTGGTCAAACTGTATGGCGCCTTTGGCAATCCGCTAAATCCACCCCTGCCCAACACTGAAAGCATCTACTCCTGTCCCAGCGCGCCAGCTCCCAATCCCAAATATTACCCCAGTGGACCAACGATGAATCAGGCCTATTTCATGTATGCGGAAAATTCACGTCTTTGCGTCAATTTTGGCACGATAGCAGCCGGTCAAGGGCAACAAACCAAGCTGTCCAGTGTTGTCAAGCCATCAGCCACTGTTTTTATGGCTGAGAATGATCCGAACTCAACCCTCAATCCCCCCCCGCCGGTGTCCTCATCGAGTGTGACCGCCTATTATGCGGTTGCCCGGCACGATCACAACACGGTGGGCAATTTTTCGATGGTTGACGGTAGCGCCATTTCCGCGAGGACCAACGACTTTTGGGAGCCACAGAACATTGCGGATGGAACCTCGTCCAACCCTGTCAACACTGGACAGGCTGAATGGGCGACGCAACGCAGCATCTATTGGTATCCGTCACCGACGACACCGAATTGAAACACTAAGTAACTACAAATTAACAACCGCAGATTTGTAACCATGATAGGCTTTCCAACCGTGAAGATAAATCCGACGAAAATAACATTTATGAAAACAAAATCATTAACCCGAATTGTTTTGGCTGCCGCAGTGTCGGCAGCGATGTGTTTAACCATCCACACTGCCCGCGCCCAGTCAGCCATTGCCACTTGGTGGTGCGGCCCGCTGGTCAATGGCGGCGGGGCGGCGCCAGCGCCCTTCACTAACAACACTTCCTCGGTCGGAGTGATTGTTGGCCCCATTATGAAAGGGCCTGGTATCGGCGCGGTTACGACAGGGGACGCCTATGGCGGCAATACTTGGACAAATGCCGGTCTGGCGGACAGCGAGGCCAATTCAATTGCCAACGGCCTTTACATCACCTACACGGTTCAGGCAGCACCGGGTTATTCGATTTCTTTCGCCACCAATTACATGTTTGTTCACGCCTCCAGCACCGGCCCGCACAATGGCGTATTGCAATACTCAACAGACGGCGTCAATTATAGTGACATCGGTTCCATGACCATCCCCAGCGGCACTGCTTCCACGGTCTGGACCAACAACCTCGC